>OGQB01002802.1_pt1 | contig 12138 bp, 17 predicted proteins | sample 1553071 | NCBI WGS metagenome assembly OGQB01 (sample SAMEA2580284, study PRJEB22360) | human gut metagenome | biome: human gut; feature: human-associated habitat; material: faeces | place: Denmark | collected 2008/2010
AAAGCCGTGTGAGGGAGAACCTCATGCACGGTTTGATGAGGGGCGGATGAAATTTCTCATCCGCCTACTCTACAAAATTCAAAGAGACAGGAAGGTGAGGTGAGTGGCCAATTATGAAAACATAAAAGACAAAGGATTTGACAAACGAACCACGAGCGAACTACGAGAAATTTCTTCAAAAGGTGGAAAAAAGAGTGGTGAAACCAGACGCCGGAAAGCGAACTTCCGGAAGACCCTGAATAAGCTCCTGACAGCAGAGATCGATAACGAAGATTGGAAGCCAGTTTTGGAGGCTCTTGGAGTGGAATGTACACTGGAGACAGCTATGCTGGCGGCACAAATCAAAGCGGCAATGAATGGGGATACCAAGGCTGCATATTTTGTAGCACAGTATGCCGGACAAAATGGTCAGACATCTGCAGATGACAAAGAGCAGCGGTGCAGGACAGAACGTATGGCAGCAGATACAGAGAAGATCCGGAGATCATCTGGAAATACCGGAAATGAAGATGAAGGAGTTGAGATCATCAATGACGCGCCAGAAGAAACAGGTGCGGATATCGGACATTGTGATACCGAAGTATCTGCCGATATTCAATAACCGGAGCATTAAGCATATCATCCTGACTTCTGGACGAGCCGGGACAAAATCCAGTTATGCTGCGATCCGTTCAGACTATCAGCTGGTAGCAGATGCCAATGGATCTGTAGTTGTGCTGCGTAAACATCATAACAAACTCCGCAAAACCGTGTACAAAGAGATGCTCCGGGGGATCAACCGTCTGGAGATTCCGAAAAACAAGTTCCGGATCACGAAGTCGCCGATGGAAATCACATACAAAAAATACGGAACGACCATGTATTTTGCCGGATCAGATGGCATTGACGATACCAAAGGTATCATTGATGAGGAGAAACCGATCAAGCTGGTAGTTCTGGATGAATTGACGGAGTTTTTTGACGATGGAGAAGGAGAAGATGAGCTGAGCAATATCGAAGCTACCTTCGTCCGCGGAAATAAAGGCGGATTCCAGATGATCTATCTCTATAATCCACCGAAGAACCCAAATGCACCGATCAACAAATGGTGTAAGAAAATGGAGAAGCGATCAGACTGCATCCATATCCACACGGATTATCGGGATGTCCCGGAGGACTGGCTTGGCCCTGATCTGATCGCATCTGCAGAAGCAATGAAAAAAGCGGATCCGAAGATGTACCGGTGGGTATGGCTGGGAGAGTCGGTCGGAGTAGATGAACTGATCTACTACATGTTTGGAGAGCGGCACAGGCAGCGTCCGGATCCAGAACGGCGATACGACAGAATCTATATTGGTGGTGACTACGGGCAGCAGAACGCTACAACATTCCAGGCATTTGGTCTGGACAACTACCGGAGAAAATTTCCTGGCCTGGACGAATATTATCACAGTGGCCGGGATACAGGAAAACAGAAAAGCCCATCGGAATATGCGCAGGACCTGGTAGAGTTTATGAATGATCTTCATGAACAATATAATAACCGGGTCTTTTATATTTTCCTGGATCCGTCCGCAAAAGGCCTGGCCGAAGAAGTACGGCGGGCAACCAGAACTGGTTTAGATTATCGAGTACTACTTAGAGATGCGGAAAACGATGTAGCACTGGGAATCAGCAGGGTACAGAAATTATTTGTGTTTGATGTACTCAGTATTTCGCCAAAACAGGAAAATGCCATCGATGAGTTTGGAACGTATGAATACGATAAGAAATCCATTGAAAAAGGGAAAGAAGTGCCAGTGAAAGAACGAGATCATGGCATGGATGCCATTCGTTACGCAGTTATGGGAGCATGGAGCAAGTTGAAACATTGGCTACCGGCAGAAACCGGAGAAAAAGAAGAGATAGATTATTACGATATCAGCAAGAAGGAGGTGACAGACGATGAATATCTTTAATTATTTCAAAAAAGCAGGGATTGATACCGTGGATGTCTCCTTCTATCGAAAGATTGCAGAATGGACAAGCTGGTACAATTCAAATGTGAGAAATTTTTCTTTTTACAGAGTGTACACAGGACGCGGAACATATAGCAGACGCAAGAGAAAAAGCCTGGGAATGGCGAAGAAGCTGTCTGAGGACATTGCAGATCTGCTCTTAAATGAACGGGTAATGATCACGCTGGATGATGAAGCAACACAGAAGTTTGTACAGAATACGCTGGATACGAACAGCTTTCTGGTCATGGGTAATGATTATCAGGAACGGAAAGCCTATTCCGGAACCGTTGCCTATATCCCATATCTGTACGATACGATCCTGCGGGAAGACGGGAGTGTTTTATCCGGAAAGATAGGGATTGATTATGTGGATGCACAGAACATTTACCCGGTCAGCTGGAAGAACGGGAAAGTAACGGAATGCATTTTTACGTTCATCCACACCTACAAGCGGAAAAAATATGTGCAGGTACAATTTCATAAAGTAGGAGAAGATGGAAACTATGTGATCGAGAACACGGTTCTTGAAAGTATGACGGGCAGCGCAGCAGGAAAAGAACTGACAGAGGAAGAATGGCAGGCATTGAAGCCATTTGAAGGACTTTCTGCCAAAACAGAAACCGGATCAACAGAACCACAATTTGTAATCGATCGGTTAAACATTACGAATAATGCAGTAGAGAACAATCCGATGGGAATTTCCATCTATGCCAATTCTATCGATACACTGAAGAAACTGGATATGGAATATGACTCCTACTACAATGAGTTTGATCTGGGACGGAAACGGATCTTTGTAGCTCCGGAGATGTTGAACAATGTTGACGGATCCATGGCATTTGATCCGGATGACAGCGTATTTTATTCTCTTCCGGAAGACTATAACAGCGGAAAAGAGGGTCTGATTAAAGAGGTGGATATGTCCCTCAGAGTGGAAGAACATAGCAAAGCGATCAACGATGATCTGAAATATCTGTCTCTGAAATGTGGATTCGGTACAGAGCGCTATCGATTTGATGGAACTGGTGTAAAAACAGCCACAGAGGTTATCTCAGACAACTCGGATATGTACCGGATGTTGAAAAAGCATGAGATTATCCTAGAAGATGTCCTGAAACAGCTGGTAAAGATCATTATCCGACTTGGCCAGGTAACGGGAAACAATCTGAATCCGGATACGAAGATCACCATTGATTTTGATGATTCGATTATTGAGGATAAAGAGACAGAACGGAAGCAGGATCGTCAGGATGTCAGCATGGGAGCCATGAGTCTGGAAGAGTACCGTGCAAAATGGTACGGAGAGACAGAAGAGGTGGCAAGGACTAAAGTGGTAAATGAAACGGTTCCACCGAACCCACAGGAGGAATAATCCATGATGACACCGGAAGAAAAAGGAAGTCTTCCAATCCGGGTGGAGAAACTCTTCTATGAGTTGCAGGATAGGATTTTTTCTGATATCGTGCGCCGGATCCGCAAGACCAAGAAGATCACCAGCACGGCAGACTACCAGATCAACAAGCTGCTTCTTCTGGGAGGCAGTACAGAGTTTATAGAATCGGAGTTGAAACGCCTGCTGACACTTTCGGACCCGGAGATCTGGGAGATGTACGATAAGGTTTGTGAATGGGAATATGTCAGAAACCGGGATGCGTACGAACAGATTAACGGAAATTTTACACCGTTGGAAGATAACGATACGATCCAGGGCTGGTCGCAGGCAATTGTAGCACAGACACAGAACGAGATAAAGAATCTGACCAGATCATTGGGTATGACGGTGGATATCGGTGGTGGAAAGATGGCTTTCACGCCACTGGCTGAGTATTACCAAAAACATCTGGACAGAGCCTGTATGGACGTTGTGACCGGTTCTTTTGATTACAATACTGTTCTAAGGCGTGTAGTAAAAGAACTGAGTGCATCTGGCTTACAGGTGATCGATTATTCCAGTGGCTGGCGCAACCGTGCCCCGGTAGCAGCACGGAGAGCGGTTTTAACGGGCGTTTCCCAGTTAAGCGCACAAATTAACGAACAGGTAGCAAAAGATCTGAAAACGGACAAATACGAGGTCTCATGGCATAGTGGACACCGTCCTTCCCACTGGTGGGGCGGAAGAGTCTATACTTACCAGGAGCTGCAGAGCGTGTGCGGACTGGGAGAGGGTGATGGACTGTGCGGATGGAACTGCCGCCACAGCTACTATGCCTTCCTGGAAGGATACTCGATCAGGACTTATACAGATGAACAGCTGGACAGAATGGAAGAAAAAGAACAGAGTGTTCGAACCTACCGGGGAAAAGAATATAATGCCTACCAGGCATCCCAGGCGCAACGGAAGATGGAAACCACCATGCGGGCGCAACGGGCAAAAGTCCGGCAGCTACAGCAGGGGGATGGGGACAAGGACGATATCATAGCTGCAAAAGCCAGATACCTTAATACACTGCATCAGTACCAGGCGTTCTCCAGGAAGATGGAGCTTCCGGAGCAGATGGAACGGGTGTATATGGATGGGCTTGGGAGAGTCATTACTGACAATAGAATCAGTACATTATTTCCGCAGAAGATGGTTGATAATATGCAAAGAGACTTGAGTCAGTATAAAAAATATAAGAAAGTGCTTGGAGAATCGATCGGATCACTTGATAAGTTCGGAAATATAAAATACAATGATAGTGAGCAATGGGAAAAACTACAAAAGAAATTTTCAACCTATCAGGAGATTGATGGAAAGAATTGGCCTGAGGAGTTTAAAACTAAATCAAAGTTGGCGTATGGCAGATTCGAAAAAGAAGATATTGTAATGTCCGTGCATGCGCTTAGCCGGCTACCGAGATTGAATAAGCCTGGAATTCCGGAAGTTTCGGAAAATGAGCTGATTGAGTTTATTCATGGCTTTCCAAACTACAGAGAGGGTGATAATAAATTGATATATTTCGATCAGGAACGACAGCTGTTAGTTGTAAAGAATACGATGACGGATGAAATTATTTCGGTAGTAAGGCGAAAAAGCTTAAAGGAGGAGTGGAGAAGTGTTTAAAAAAACGATGGATTATATCAAAGATTTTTTGGACAATACACCGGATGATATTTATGATTTTTCATGTGATCTGGAAGGCCTGCTGATAGTACGCTACGATGAAATGCATACAGAGCAACCAAGAGCGACAGAAATATTAAATGATGAAACACCGGATATATGTGCTACTGGAGAGCCGGGGATGAAGCCGGAGGAAATCGAAGAATTTAAAAGGAAATTACGAATCGAATATGAAAAAGCATTGAAAGCAGTTAAATAATGCCATCAGCCAGAAACGGTTGGTGGTATTTTTATACCCATTTTTAGGAAAGAGAGGATTAAAAAATGAAAAGAGCAATGTTAAGTCAGCCAATGGCTGGAAAGACAGATGAAGAAATCGTAGCAACAAGAGAGAAAGCAATTGAAGTTCTTAAGGAAAAAGGATATGAGATTGTGAATACTCTTTTTACAGATGAATGGTACAGCAATGAATCCATGAAAGAACGTGGAGTAGTACAGATTCCATTATGTTTTCTCGCAAAGTCTCTTGAAAACATGTCTCTGTGCCATGCAGCATATTTCTGCAAAGGATGGGAAAATGCCAGAGGTTGCAGAATCGAACACGATGCAGCAGTGGCATATGGCCTGGATATCATCTATGAATAAAAATTGCACCGGTACAAGGAGGTGAAAACATGCTGATTGAGAAGATCTATCACTGGATCCGGAGAAAGTTCTGCAAACACAGATTCCGGAAGCATTATGATGTTGCTAACAGAAAATACATCTGCAGATGTGTAAGATGCGGGGAAACGAGGCAATATGATCATTGTTAAAATAACAGATCACAGTATCTGGATGTCCGGTCACGCCTGCAGGAAGAACCAAGATGGAATCGACCGGGCATGCGCGGCAGTGTCAGCGCTGACCTGTAACCTGGTCAATTCACTGCGAGATCTGACAGAAGACCGGATTCTGACACTGGAAAGTAGCGGAAAAGCGGTCATTGAATGGGAACAGCTTTCAGAAAAAGGAAAGCTGCTGGTAGATTCCTGGTTTCTTGGACTGACGGATATCAACCGGGAATACAATTGTATAACATTTTCGTAAGAAGCGCCTGAGAGAGCGTTTTTATTATGTCCAAAACGTGAAGACAGTAAAAGCTCGGGAGCCTGTCGAGGCAAAACGGAGGAAAGAAATGAAAAGAAGAATGAACTTACAGCTCTTTGAGGACGGCGCAGGAGCTGGCTCTGGAAATCAGGGTGGAAATGCCGGGTCTGGGAACGGCGGCCAGGGATCCGCTGGTGGTGCATCCGGAGCACATGCCGGAACATATACCTATGAACAGTTGGAAGAAATCGCAAGTGCACGGGTAAATAAATCAGAACGTGCAGCACTCGCGAATTTCTTCAGAAGCCAGGGAATGACAGAAGCAGAAGTCACTGAGGCAATCACGCAGTTGAATTAACTGCATTTTTTTTGATTTTTGTGGAGGTGGATTAAAGTCTCTTAGTGATGGCAAGATGACGCAGATGACAGTTCTCACAGAGGCAGAGGATTTAATCGAGGTAATTAGTCAAGTGCAGCAGATGGAGAATGAGAAAACTCTGGCCGGAAAAGGTGTAAAAGCAGAAGATCTGGATTATGTCATGTTCAAGGTATCGAAACTCGTAGATGACAAAACAACTTTTGAAAAAGCAGCTGAGAAGTATCTGAAGGAAAATCCGCGGTTTACCGCAGGAAACTCTTACCGGATGACTTCTTCTTCCGGAGGAAATTCCAACGGATCCGGCGGAAATGTAAATGCATCCATCAATGATGCGATCCGCATGGCTGCGAGAAGATAATGGAGGAACAAAATGAATAGAAACAGAATGAACCTGAGAATGTTTGAGAATGACGTAAACATTATCGACAGATCCGGAGCAGAGTCCCTGATCCCGACTCAGGAATCTAATGAGATTATCCAGGGGACCATTGCACAGTCTGCAGTACTCTCCAGAGGACGAAAACTGGCGAACATGACCAGTAAACAGTACAAAATGCCGGTACTGGATATGCTGCCGATCGCTTACTTCGTAAACGGTGACAGTGGACAGAAACAGACTACCAAACAGGCATGGAACAAGAAATTCATCACGGCAGAAGAGATTGCGGTTATCGTACCGATTCCGGAAGCGGTTCTGGATGATTCTGAGTATGATATCTGGGCTGAAGTAAAGCCAAGAGTTACTGAGGCATTTGGCAGAGTGATCGACGGCGCAATCCTGTTTGATGTGAACAAACCGTCTACCTGGAGAGACGGCGTGGTTACGACCGCGACAAAAGCCGACACTGTTGTAACTTTAGGCACAACAGACAGCCTGTACGATAAAATTATGGCAGAAGATGGTGTGATTGCAAAGGTAGAGAACTGCGGCTACTTTGTAAACGGTCACATGGCTGATATTTCCATGAGAGCGAAACTGAGAGGTTTGAAGAACACTAATGGAGATCCGCTGTTTAAACAGGATCTGCAGGGGAGTACCCAGTATGCACTTGACGGATCCCCAATGAACTTCCCGAACAATGGTGCTTTTGACAAATCCAAAGCACTGATGATTTCCGGAGATTTCAGCCAGCTGGCGTATGCTATCCGTCAGGACATTACCTTCAAGTTGTTTACGGAAGGCGTAGTACAGAATACGGATGGATCAATCGCATATAACCTGATGCAGAACGATATGGTCGCTCTGAGAGCTGTCATGCGTTTGGGCTGGGAGATTCCGAACCCGATCAACTCTGTGGAGGAGGATAAGACAAAGAGATGTCCGTTCGCCATCCTGAAAGCCGGAGAGTAGGAGGTGATGCCGTGTGTATGTGACATATGAATACTATGCAGAAGAATACGGTGGAAGCCTCATTGAAGAAAAAGCTTTTTCTGTTATGGAACGCAGGGCAAAAGCGTACATACGGCAGCTGACTTATGTACATGGAGATATCTTTGAACTGGAAAACGATGCGGTGAAAGATGCGGTCTGTGCGGCAGCAGAGGTATATTACCAGTACGAAACAAATCGAAAAACAGCCGGAACTATTAAATCGGAGAATACGGACGGTTATAGTGTTACCTATGTGACGGAGCAGGCAGATGGAAAGACGGTGGAAGAGATTCTGAAAAAGAAAGCATATGATGCGGTCTATCCATATCTGCTTGCGACCGGCTGGCTGTCCAGAAAGGTAGGAACATATTATGATCACGAATGCGGATGTAACTGTTTATAACAAGCGGGTCGATAAAAAGACCTGCCAGACGGTCTATGTGCGAACCGTGCTCCGAGATGTGCACTGGTACACCGATCAGAAGGTTTCCGTAGGCGAGAAAGGCTTAAATAGTGCCGATGTGATCAAGATCCGCGTCCCGACCGAAGGAAGACAGGAGATCTTTGTGGAGCCGGCAGAGTACGCCAGACTGGAAGATTCAACGGGTTACTGGACAGCGGCGAACGGCGATCTGATCGCCAAAGGAGTCATTGAGGATGAGATCACAAGGGATACGGAGCTGAAAAGCCGTGGTTATCTGGCAGGCGTGATCCTGAGTCATTCAGATAACCGGCGTGGATCCAGCCCGCATATCCGGATCGGAGGCGGCTGATGGGTAAAACGAGGGTGAGAATTGCGATGGATGACGAACAGAGGATTCTTCTGAAACGGTCTCTGAATAAAAATGGGGAAGGACAAAAGTTTTTTACACATGAGGTCAGAAGACTGTGTGTCCCTTATGTCCCAAATTTGACAGGAACGTTGCAGCAGACAGCAGTAGAGCATACAACTCATATTACCTACGGTCAGCCCTATGCCCGCCGGCAATATTATGAGAACTCAGGCAAAAACAGGAGCAAGGCTCCACTGGCGGGTAAAGAATGGGACAAGCGCATGTGGGCCGACCGGGGAGATGAGATCGTAGAAACTGTGGCAGAATTTTGTGGAGGAAAGAAAGGATGAGTGTGATCGGAGCGATCCGGGAATTTATTGCAGTGCAATGTCCGTATCTGGATGAATTCTCAGAGATGTTTTCAGAAGTGGCCAAAGTAGAGGTGGATACTCTGGACGAAAATCCAAGGAATTACATGATCGAAGCAGTTCCGGCCAATCCGGTTATAAAGCGGTATGCAAATGGCGATACCGTCCGCAGGGTGGCTTTTCATTTTTGCAGCAGGGTATTCTTCGGGTCAGCAGAAAACATCGATACATCAGATTTTTATGAGCGTTTTTCAGAGTGGCTGGGAAAATGCACCAGGAATGGAGATTTTCCGGTACTGGGAGAGTCTAAAGAGCCACGATATATCCGGGCGACAACAAACGGCTATATGACGGACAATGAGACACAGACAGCCCGGTATGCGATACAATGTGAATTTATCTATTTACAGAAAAGGAGATAACTATGGGAGTAAAACAGAGATATCAGGAAGCAGATTACTTAAACGTAGGTGGCGCAAGCACTGAGGAATGGGCTCTGATGGGAACAGGCTTTTCCAAAATCGATGACAGCCCGTCTGCACAGACAACCAGTAAACGTTACGTGAATAACAAGTCTGCTACAAAATCCGTTGGTTCTTACGACTGGTCCGCTCCATTTGAAATGGACATGATCGAGGAGGAAAAAGCGGTTGATTACATCGTGCAGATCGGTAGGAAAGAAAAAACCGGTGCTGATGCTGAAACAGAATACATCCGTGTAGATCTGAAAGGCGAAAAGGGAGCATCTGGTTATCCGGCAAGAAAAAGAAAAGTAGCCATTGAAGTTGCAGATTTTACCGATAACGATGGCGAGATCGTTGGATCCGGTAACCTGCTTGGCAAGGGTGACTGGATAGAAGGCCATTTTGACCCGTCTACAAAGAAATTCACAGAAGGCACAGCGGAAGCGTAGGAGGTAGATCATGCAGATTAATGGAGTGGAACTGGAATATAACTACTGTGAGGTAGAAACGAACAGAAAGATGCATGAAGCAATCGATGCTGTTATTGAGGATACTACGAAAACAACGGGAAGCCCGGAACATATTGCAGATGACATGTGTATCATTTGTACATCAGCGAAAAATGCGTTTGATCATATTTTTGGGGAAGGCACTGGGAATAAAGTGTGCGGCGAAAAGAATGATCTAACAGTCTGTGTGAATGCGCTCGCGAAGCTTGTAGACGAAATGAAACAGCAGAGGAAGAAACTGGATGAAGCAGTAAAACGCTTTAATAACATGCTGTCGGAACCGGAAGATGATGTTGTGGAGGAGACATGAGTTTCCTGACAGATCCGCTCCCTCACAGCCTGAATATCCATGGTGTGGAATATCCGATTGATACGGATTTCCGCACCATTTTACGTTATGACGAAGAACTTCAGCAAGCGGATGAGAGCCTGGAAGATATCGCCAGATGCCTGAAACGGGTATTTGTCACAGAACTTCCACCGGATCCAGAAGAAACGGTGCAACAGATGCTGTGGTTTATCCGTGGAGGGAAGACAGAAGAGGAGCAGCATAAACCGTCAAAGCGGATCCTTGGAATCAATTCGAACACACCGTTTGATTTCCATGAAGACGGAGAAATGATCTATTCTGCTTTCCGGAGAAACGATGTATACGGTCTGGATCTTCGATCGGTACCGTACCTGCACTGGTGGGAGTTCCTGGCTATGGTCAACGATCTTCCGGAAGATGTCCAGCTGAGCCGAATAATTCTGTATCGAACCATTGATACAGGAAATAAGGATCTGGATAAGAAACAAGCGGACTATTACCGGGCAATGCAGCGGTATTACAAGCTGGAAAATCGGCAGATAGAAAGAAACGAAGAGCTGATCCAGGCACTGAAGGAAGGACGGGACATCACGCCGTATCTGGAAAGAGGTGAGTAAAAGTTGGCAGATGGAAAAATCGTAATCGAAACCGGGCTTGATACAAAAGGGATCGAGACAGGGCTTAAAAAGGTATCATCCATTGCAAAAACCGGGATCGCCACAGCAGTGACCGCCATTTCCGGCATGTCTACGGCACTGGCAGGAGTTGCCGGGGATTCGATCAAAGTAGGATCCAGCTTTGAAGCCGGTATGAGCAAAGTGCAGGCGGTTTCCGGAGCTTCGAACGAACAGTTGCAAAGACTGAGCGATAAAGCGAAAGAAATGGGCGCTACCACGAAGTTTTCCGCAACAGAAGCAGCCGACGCTATGAACTATATGGCAATGGCTGGATGGAAAACGGAGGATATGCTCAATGGTATCGACGGTATCATGAATCTGGCAGCAGCTTCCGGGGAAGATCTGGCAACTACTTCAGATATCGTCACGGATGCATTGACAGCTTTTGGGCTGACAGCACAGGATTCCACGCATTTTGCAGATGTTTTGGCAGCAGCTTCCAGTAACGCCAACACGAACGTATCCATGATGGGTGAGACATTCAAGTATGTAGCTCCGGTGGCGGCATCCCTTGGATATAGTGCAGAAGACTGTGCGGTGGCGATCGGATTGATGGCAAACAGTGGAATCAAAGCCAGTCAGTCCGGTACGGCACTCCGGTCGATGTTTTCCAGACTCGCGAAACCGTCAAAAGAAGTGAAAGAAGCCATGGAGAAGCTAAACATTTCCCTGACAGATTCTCATGGAAATATGAAATCTCTGGATACTCTGATGGGAGATCTCCGGAAGAGTTTCAGTGGATTGTCAGAAGCTGAGAAAGCGGAAATGGCATCTTCCCTGGCAGGACAGGAAGCAATGTCCGGTCTGCTGGCAATCGTCAACGCATCGGATGCGGATTTTAATAAACTGAAAGATGCGATCTATGGAGCGGATGGAGCATCGGCAAAGATGGCTGAGACCATGCAGGACAACCTGAAAGACAAAATTACGATCACAAAATCCACGATTGAGGGACTGGGAATCAAGATCTATGAAGAAATCGAAGATCCCATGAAAGAAGCAGCAGAAGGCACTACGGATTCCGTGGAACAGATTTCCAGTGCCCTGGAGAACGGTGGCATCGATGCGGCAGTAGAAAAGACTGGTAATATCATCGGTGGTCTGTCGGTGAAAATTGCCCAGGAATCTCCGAAGATGGTAGATGCGTCAGTATTGCTACTGAAATCATTCGTGCA
>OGQB01002810.1_pt1 | contig 12094 bp, 10 predicted proteins | sample 1553071 | NCBI WGS metagenome assembly OGQB01 (sample SAMEA2580284, study PRJEB22360) | human gut metagenome | biome: human gut; feature: human-associated habitat; material: faeces | place: Denmark | collected 2008/2010
CTGTTTGCTGCAAGACTGCGTGATGAGATGAACTATGATGCATATGCGCCATTCAGTGGAACAGAATTTGATCTGGCTGAAGGCGAATTTCTGTACGAGGCAGAGGGCGTTAAGATACAGAAGCCTGCTGCGTTACAAAAAGCATCTAAGGCTGCAAAGGTATACGAAAAGCTGCTTGCGCTTGGATACAGACTGCTTTCCGTCATACGCAAAAACGAGGGCTGTGCAAACAAAGATCTGGAGAAGTTTTCAAGGGATGTCCAATCTTTATGTGATAAATGGGACAGAACTGATGGGTAAGTGTTACAGTCTGAAAAAAAATCCCCGGGACAAAAATCCCGGGGAAGTAATTATGAAATCGCTTCTTTTAAAGCAGTGGCAAGCTGGTCAGGGCATGAAGTAGGTCTGCGTCCACACTGGATTCCCTCCAGGCGTGCAATTACTTCTTTCGCCGGCATACCTTCTACAAGTTTGGCAACTCCCTGTGTATTTCCAGAACATCCACCAATAAATTTCACATTGTGAACTTTCTGTTCATCATCAATATCATATTGAATTGCCATAGAACAAACACCTTTTGTTTTATATTCCATTGTTTTTTCCTCCAATCGTTATGTAAAATCAGGAGCTCAGGAACGCTGGTCAGGTTATGAACAGCAATAGCTTTGCACCTTCTCTCATTATAGCAGAAGATATTATAAGTTTCCATGCCAAATTTAAGTTGGATATAGCAAGAAGTTTTGGTATAATGTCAGATGAAGAAGCAGTTAACTTTCAAAAACAGAGGAGAATGCTAAATGAAAACAATTGGTATTATTGGCGCAATGGAAGTTGAAGTTGCGATTTTAAAAGAAAAAATGGAAGATGTACGAATTATAAAAAAAGCTTCCATGGATTTTTATGAGGGAATACTTGCTGGAAAAAAGGTTGTTGTAGTGCGTTCCGGAATTGGCAAGGTAAATGCTGGTATCTGTGCTCAGATTCTGGCAGATGTATTTTCAGTAGATGCGATCATTAATACAGGAATTGCAGGAAGCTTAAATAAAAATATTAATATTGGTGATATTGTTCTTTCCACAGATGTTGTACAGCATGATATGGATGCTACCGGATTTGGATACCGCAAGGGACAGATTCCGCAAATGCCTGTATTTTTCTTTAATGCAGATGATAATCTCCGCAGACTTGCTGCAGAAGTATGTAAGGAAGTAAATCCGGATATTCAGGTATTTGAAGGAAGAATTGCTTCTGGAGACCAGTTTGTCTGCGATCAGGATGTTAAGAATCGAATTGTATCAGAGTTTTCAGCATATGCGACTGAAATGGAAGGTGCAGCCATTGGACAGGCAGCATACTTAAATGAAATTCCGTTTCTGGTTGTCCGTGCTATTTCTGATAAGGCTGATGGAAGTGCGCAGATGGATTACAGCGAATTTGAGAAAGCAGCTGTTGACCATAGTGTGAGGCTTACTTTAAATATGCTGGCGCGTATTTGAAAAATCATTCCCGCAATCTGCACGCCCCACTTTGCGGTATATTTTTCCCGAATTCAGTTGCCGTAGCCCGCTACGGCGCCCTCATCCGGGCAAAATCTTCCACAAATTGTGACGTACATCTTGCAGAAAGCCTTTTTCAAACACGCTTTGGCGCGTATTTGAAAAATGGTGCAATTGACCGAAAAACGGAAGCTTGCATATAATGAGAGTGAAATGGAAAAGGAATCGAAATTGCTGATATGATATATAAAGATTTTTATCCATTTTACACAAGCTATGCAAATCCCTTGCTCTACCGGGGAGAAAAGGAACAAGAAGAGGAATTTTTTCTGATGAAATCCTACTATCCGGACACTGCCAGAAAGATACAGGAAAAAGTGGAAGAAGAATGTGATCTTCAGGATTATGAAGGCAGCCGGCTTTACGATGAATATCCTGACAGGTTTATGTTGTATCACCTTGGAAGGAAGATCGTGGATGAAGTAAGATCAGAGGCTGATATGGAAGCAATGTCTGATGGACTTCTTGGTGATCTGGTAGAAGTGCTTCTTTTTCATGAAATATCACGAAGAAGATGCCGACGAAGAAGATGCAGGGGAGATTTTTACAGATAAGACGCATCAAAATGACAATTAGAGGTTGCTGTGAGCGGAGTGAACAGTAACGATTACAGAATATAAAAGAAAATAATTATAATAAAAATGAAAACAATAGATGAATATTTAGAGGAACAGATAAATGAACAGCTGTGTCAAGCTATCCTAAGCGGCAGCAGAGGGGACGGACCATCCAAAGTAAAAATACGCCCGGTAGAAATCCGGGGGAAGGTGGTTTATCAGGCTTCTGAAACTGTAGGGACGAAGGTGCTCCATAAAAATTATTCCAGAGAGGAACTGATCTCATATTTAAAAGCGGGGCTGCAGCATGATTTTTCTCAGCTTCAGGCAAGTGGGATGGCGCTGGATGGAACTATTCTGGTAAGCAAAAAAGGAAAGATGACCATAAAGACCAGACGTCATCCCGAAAATGGAAAAGGTCTGGCTTTCGGAAAGGACAAGACCTTCAGCAAGGGCACGCAGATATTGGCCCACAATCGTGTAAAGCAGTACATACTTAAGGAAAATATTCCAGTCCCCTTTCTTGTTGATCTTGGTGTTATGAATAAGGAAGGCAGGATTATTACCCAAAAATACGATAAGTTCCGACAGATCAATCGATTTCTGGAATTTATTCAGGACATTCTTCCAAGACTGGATCAACAGCGGGAAGTGACCATTCTTGATTTTGGATGCGGAAAGTCCTATCTTACATTTGCCATGTATTACTATCTGAGAGAACTGAAAGGTTATGATGTAAATATTATTGGTCTGGATCTGAAAACAGATGTAATAGAAAAATGTAATCATCTTGCAGTAAAGTATGGATATGAAAAACTGCATTTTTATCAGGGAGATATTGCTGATTATGAAGGTGTTTCTTCTGTTGATATGGTAGTAACCTTGCATGCCTGTGACACAGCTACAGATTATGCTCTTGCGAAGGCTGTGGAATGGGGAGCGAAAGTTATTTTGTCTGTACCCTGCTGTCAGCATGAGGTAAATGAAAAGCCTAATCCCCCAGCTATGCTGGGGAGAATGGAGTAGGCGGAAGCGGTGAGGATAACAAAATAAAGCCTCCTGTGATATGATGAGAATGGTGTCGCAAGCCAAACTCAAAATCAAAGGAGGCGGTCCAAATGGACAATAAAAGTCTATCACATACTCGCTGGAAATGCCAGTATCATATCGTATTCATTCCTAAATATAGGAAGAAAGTATTGTATGGAAAGGTACGAGAAGATGTGAGAGAAATAATATCAACTCTATGCAAATATAAAAGTGTAGAAATAATTGCGGGAGCCGTATGTATCGATCATGTGCATTTAAGCGTAGCAATTCCACCGAAATTTAGTGTATCAGACTTTATGGGATATCTGAAAGGGAAAAGCACATTGATGCTTTACGACAGACATCCAGAACTGCAAAGTAAATGGGATAAAGCCTTTTGGGCTAGAGGATATTATGTTGAAACAATCGGCAATATAACAGATGCAGCAGTTCAGAAATATATAAATGAGCAAGCAGAGGAATCGAGAAGAGAAGATTCCAGTAGTACCGCTTTATAGCGGGCCAGTAAAAGTGCTTGCGATACCGCCCTTTGGGGCGAGCAGTAACAATGGCCCTTTGGAGGGCCAAGGATAAACCACCAGTTGAACTGGTGGTTGCTAACTTAGAACGACGATTTATTTTGATGAAGGAAAAAATCGATTAGAAAAACCAGAGTCAGTTAATCAGATAACGACGCCTAAGAAAAAGGCAAGTTATCGTTGGATTCCTATGACAGAGGGTGTTGAATTGGCATTTCACTCATGGGAGAAAAAGCAGATTGCGGATAAAGAAAAAAGCGGATCATCATGGGGAAAGGAAAATCCTTTCCTCAAAGATTTTCCGGATCTTGTATTCACAACACAACCAGGAGGGGTTTTTCTTCCTCAATATGCAAACGCGGAATGTTCACGTATTATAAGCATAATTGAAAAAAAAGAGATCGAATTAGCTGAAAAAGAAAATAGGGAACCTCGTCTTTATGAGGTATATCCCCATAAATTTCGGCATACGTTCGTCACCAAACTGAATGAGTCTAATATGTCTCCATTTACGGTGAGTAAGATTGCGGGACATGCAAGCGTAAATATGACGAACTATTATACACATCTGGAACAGGATTATGTGGCAGATGAATTTAGAAAATTTGCTGCAAAATACGATGAGGGAAAAGTTCCGGCGGTGCCAGAAAAAGAATAAAGGAAAATTATGAAGAATACTACTGATAACATACAAAATACTAACCGGGGGTCAAATGGGGGTCAAACTACTATTTCAGGTGCTTCAAACCCGCATAAATTAAGGGATTCAGCGCAAACCATGAAACTGTCACCCATGATGCAGGAATACTGCAAAACAAAAGAAGAATACAAAGACTGCATCTTATTTTATCGTCTCGGGGATTTCTACGAGATGTTTTTTGATGATGCACTTCTGGTATCCAAGGAGCTGGAACTGACGCTCACCGGTAAAGACTGCGGTCTGGAAGAACGTGCTCCTATGTGTGGAATTCCCTTTCATGCAGCTGATACCTATATTAACCGTCTTATTGAACGGGGACATAAAGTTGCAATCTGCGAACAGGTAGAGGATCCGAAAAAAGCAAAAGGACTTGTAAAGCGTGCTGTTATCCGTGTGGTTACTCCCGGAACTACTTTAGATGCAACTTCTTTGGATGAGTCAAAGAACAATTATCTGATGTCAATTGTCTCCATAGCAGACCGCTTTGGTTGTGCAATAGCGGATATTACCACAGGTGACTGTTTCCTTACAGAAGTACCAAATAGCCAGAAACTGGTTGATGAGATCAACAAATTCAGTCCGGCTGAAATCATATGTAATGATTCCTTTTTTATGAGTGGGGTTGACACAGACGATTTGAAAGAACGTCTTGGAATTTGTATTTTTTCCCTGGATGCCTGGTATTTCGATGATGATACCTGCAGAAAAGAATTAAGGGAACATTTTCACGTAACCAATCTGGAAGGCCTTGGAATCAGCGATTATGACAGTGGAATCATAGCTGCCGGAGCGCTGTTTTTGTATCTTAAGGAAACGCAGAAGACTGCACTTTCTCAGATGACTACCATCCGTCCTTATACGGCAGAGCGTTATATGCTGATTGACAGCTCCAGCCGACGAAATCTGGAGTTGGTGGAGACCCTCCGTGAAAAGCAGAAAAGAGGTTCTCTTCTCTGGGTACTGGATAAGACTAAAACAGCCATGGGTGCCCGTACTCTTCGCTCCTTTGTGGAACAGCCACTGATCGATGCAGAAGAGATCAATCGCAGACTGGAAGCTCTTGAAGAGCTGAATGAGAAACCGATGCTCCGCGATGAGATCCGGGAATATCTCAATCCAGTGTATGACCTGGAGCGTCTGGTCAGCCGCATCAGCTTTAAGTCTGCAAATCCAAGAGATATGGTAGCATTTGCGTCCTCTCTGGAAATGATTCCTTATATTAAACAGGTTCTCAAGGACTTTCAGGCACCGATTCTGAAAGAAATCTACGAGGACATGGACAGTCTTGAAGATATTACAGATCTGATCAAGCACGCCATTGTAGATGAACCGCCCCTTGCCCAGAAGGATGGAGGCATTATTCGTGAAGGCTTTAACGAAGATGTGGATAAATTCCGCAGTGCCCGCACAGATGGAAAAAAATGGCTTACAGAGCTGGAAACAAAGGAACGTGAGCGTACCGGAATCAAATCCCTGAAGATCAAATATAACCGTGTATTCGGCTATGCCCTTGAGGTAACCAATACGTTTAAAGAACTGGTGCCGGAGAACTACATCCGTAAACAGACTCTTGCAAATGCAGAACGTTATATTACCGAGGAGTTGAAAAACCTTGAAAATATGATCCTTGGCGCTGAAGATAAACTTTATGCCCTGGAATACGAGCTGTTTTCCAATGTCCGTGATAAAGTTGGCCAGGAAGTGATAAGAATCCAGCGTACAGCCAAGGCAATTGCAGGTCTGGATGTGTTTGCATCCCTGGCGCTTGTTGCTGAGCGCAATCATTATGTACGCCCGAAGGTAAATGAAGGCGGAATTATAGATATCAAAGGTGGCCGTCATCCGGTTGTAGAGCAGATGATCGATAATGATATGTTCATTGCCAACGATACATACCTTGACAATACTAAAAAAAGAATTTCCATTATTACAGGCCCCAATATGGCAGGTAAATCTACATACATGCGTCAGACTGCGTTGATCGTACTTATGGCGCAGATTGGAAGCTTTGTTCCGGCAGATAAGGCTGTGGTTGGAATTGTAGACAGAATCTTTACTCGTGTAGGTGCATCAGATGACCTTGCCAGCGGACAGAGTACTTTCATGGTAGAAATGACTGAGGTTGCCAATATCCTTAGAAATGCCACTGCCAAGAGCCTTCTGATCCTGGATGAGATCGGCCGTGGAACCAGTACCTTTGATGGTCTTGCCATTGCCTGGGCAGTGATTGAACATATCAGTAATACAAAGCTTTGTGGAGCCAAGACATTATTTGCCACACATTATCATGAACTGACTGAACTGGAAGGAAAACTATCTGGCGTTACCAACTACTGCATTGCAGTTAAGGAAAAAGGTGACGATATTGTTTTTCTCCGCAAGATTGTAAAAGGCGGCGCAGATAAGAGCTATGGAATTCAGGTCGCCAAGCTGGCAGGTGTTCCGGATTCTGTTATTAACCGTGCAAAAGAGCTGGTTGAGGAATTAAGCGATGCAGACATTACTGCTGCTGTAAAAGATCTGGCTTCACCGAAGAAGAAGCCGAAGGTAGAAATGGATATGGCGCAGATGTCATTATTTGACACTGTACAGGACAATGACATTATTGAAGAATTAAAAGGCATTGACATTGGAAATCTGACTCCCATGGAAGCCTTAAATACGTTATACAATCTTCAGAATAAGATAAAGAACAGATGGTAACTGACAGCTGACTTTCATATATGGTGCTGTCACCGGCAGGCGACATGTCCGTATTGTGAACCGAAGCGGTCAACCTGCTTTTATATGGAGAGAAAAACTTGAGAAAAATAGCAGTTTTAGATAAACATACCATTGATAAAATTGCAGCAGGTGAGGTGGTAGAGCGCCCTTCTTCTGTTGTAAAGGAGCTTGTAGAAAATTCCATTGATGCTGGTGCTACTGCTGTAACAGTAGAGATTACAGATGGAGGAAAGAAGCTGATCCGTATTACAGACAACGGAGGGGGAATTGAGGCTGCTCAGGTACCTACGGCATTCTTAAGTCATGCTACCAGCAAAATTGAAAAAGTAGAAGATCTGGAAAACATAGCCTCACTGGGATTCCGTGGTGAGGCTTTATCCAGTATTGCCGCAGTTTCCCAGGTGGAGCTGATCACAAAAACTCCTTCTGCTATCAGCGGCGTGCGTTATGTGATCGAAGGCGGCGTAGAACAAAGCCTTGAGGAAATGGGAGCTCCAGATGGAACTACTTTCCTGGTTCGGAATCTTTTTTACAACACACCGGCCCGGAGCAAGTTCCTGAAATCTGATTCTTCAGAAGCAAATTATATTGGAACTATGATGGAACAGCTTGCTCTTTCCCATCCGGAGATTTCTTTTAAATATATTCAGAACAAACAGGTGAAACTGCATACTTCCGGCAATTATAATGTGAAGGATGTTATTTATAATGTATATGGCCGGGATATGGCGAAAGCACTTCTGGAAGTCTTCTACGAAAATGATTTTATGAAAATTGAGGGATACGCCGGCAAACCGGAGGTTTCCAGAGGAAACCGAAGCTTTGAGAACTACTATGTAAATGGCAGATTTGTGAAAAACAATATTATTACGAAGGCCATTGAGGATGCATATAAGGGCTTTGTCATGCAGCATAAATTTCCTTTTGTGTCATTGCAGATCCAGATGACAGGAAATGATCTGGATGTAAATGTTCATCCCCGGAAACTGGAGGTTCGTTTTGCAAGAGGGGCGGAGGTGTATGATGCCATTTACGAGGCTGTTCACAATGCGCTTCTTCACAGAGAACTGATACCGGTTGTTCCAGTGGGAAAAGAGGAGCGGGAATCAAAGGTGGCAGCAGTAAGCCGCGGAGCAGTTCCGGAGCCATTTGAGAAAAGCCGCAGGACGGAACTTCATTGTGAAGGTGCTGCTGAAAAAGCTGGTCGAAGCAGCGCAGGGAATAATGAAAGCTGCTATTCACAGGCTGCTGAAAAAACAGTTCTAACTGGAAAAACAGCTCTAACTGAAAAAACAGCTCCAACTGGAAAAATAAATTCATCTGGAAGCCTTGTAAACAGCTCTGGCTGTCAGGCCAGCAGTGTGCTTCGTGAGCAGGCAATTTATCAGGCGAAGCCATTTAGCAAGGAAGAGGAAGCTCTTTTTGCAGGAACTTTAAAAGAGGCTGCGGAGGCAGATAAAAGAGCGGATGAAAAAGCAGAAGAAAAAGCAGAAGAAAAAGCGGATAAAAGTGCAGATGAAAAAGCGGCAGAAGATAACATATCGGTTGAGAGAATGAATGAAGCCGATAATCAGGCAGAGACTGCTGTATCCGTAAACTATGAGATACCAGATAAATCTGAGCCTGGACAGAGTGATCCAGGCTCAGAATATCCATCCGTTGGGGGAAAGCAGCTTGAGCTTTTTCAGGAGAAACTTCTGGCACCAGAATCCCGAAGCCGCCATAAGCTGATTGGCCAGTTGTTTGACACCTACTGGCTGGTGGAATTTGAAAACCAGTTTTACATTATCGACCAGCATGCAGCTCACGAAAAGGTAAATTATGAGCGCTTTGTAAAACGTTTTAAAGAACAGTCCATTGAATCGCAATATCTGAATCCTCCGCTTGTGGTGACCTTGAACATGGATGAACAGGCGAAATTAAAAGCCAACGAAGAATATTTCAGGAAATACGGTTTTGAGATTGAACCCTTTGGTGGAAGGGAATACTGTATCAGTGCAGTTCCGACAAATTTGTACGGATTCCATGAAGAAGAACTCTTTCTGGAAATGCTTGACAATCTTGCTTCTGAGAAGGATAAGGATCCACTTGGAATCTTTGCTTCCAGACTGGCCACCATGGCATGTAAGGCTGCGGTAAAGGGAAATCACCAGATGTCCGACCGGGAAGCAAATGCCTTGATCGATGAACTGCTCACACTGGAGAACCCCTATCACTGTCCTCATGGAAGACCGACGATTATTTCCATGACTAAAACAGAACTGGAAAAGAAATTTAAACGTATTGTATAGTTTATATATAAGGAGCTATTATGAAAAAGCCACTGATCGTTCTTACAGGACCGACGGCAGCAGGAAAAACCCATCTATCCATTGCTCTTGCGAAAGCAGTAAACGGAGAGATCATTTCTGCTGATTCCATGCAGGTCTACAAATATATGGATATTGGATCAGCTAAGATCCGGCCGGAGGAGATGCAGGGAGTAAAGCATTATCTGGTAGATGAACTGCTGCCTCAGGAAGAATTTCATATCGTGAAATTCCAGCAGATGGCAAAAGCTGCCATGAAAGAAATTTATGCCAAGGGGAAAATTCCTGTTCTGGTAGGAGGAACCGGATTTTATATACAGGCTATTACAAAGGATATTGATTTTACTCAGGCAGAGCAGGAAGACGGATACCGTCAGGAGCTGGAACAGCTTGCTGCAGAGAAGGGAAATGAATATCTGCACCAGATGCTTTTGGATGTTGATCCTGTCAGTGCCGGGGAAATCCACGCCAATAATGTAAAACGTGTGATCAGGGCACTGGAGTTTTATCATCAGAACCAGTCGCCGATCTCCGCACATAATCAGGAGCAGAAGGAACACGAAACCCCTTATAATCTGGCATATTTTGTGCTGAATGTACCAAGGGAACTTCTTTATAAACGGATTGATGACCGTATTGATGAGATGTTAAAAGAGGGACTCCTTGAGGAAGTGCAGAAGTTAAAAGATATGGGATACCACAGGGGGATGGTTTCCATGCAGGGACTTGGATATAAAGAAATCCTTGCATATCTGGATGGCGAGTATCCGTTAGAGGAAGCGGTCAGGATCCTGAAAAGAGATACCAGACATTTTGCAAAACGCCAGCTTACCTGGTTTCGCAGGGAGAAGGATGCCATCTGGATGAATAAGGATGAATTTGACTATAATGAAGACAGAATCCTTGATGAAATGCTGAAGGTATGCAGGGACAGAGGAATTTTATAACCGAATTTTTCTTAAAAATCACTGATACAGAATAAGTGAAATTCAGAGATAAAATAAAGATAATAATGCAAACAGAAATGAGGACGAAACAAATTATGAAAGAAATGTACGCACAGCTTGGGATTTCTTCAGAGGTTTATGACTTTGGTCATAAGATTGAGGAATCTTTAAAAGAAAGATTTGAAAAATTTGATAAAACGGCAGAATATAACCAGATGAAGGTGCTTCTTGCCATGCAGAAAAATAAAGTAAGCGCAGAATGCTTCGGAAGTTCTTCCGGTTATGGATATGACGATATTGGCCGGGAAACACTTGAAAAGGTTTATGCAGATACTTTCCATACGGAAGCCTGTCTGGTACGCCCGCAGATCACATGCGGAACTCACGCGCTGGCCATTGCCTTATTCGGTAATCTCCGTCCGGGTGATGAACTTCTGGCACCTGCCGGAAAGCCTTACGATACTCTGGAAGAGGTGATCGGCATCCGCCCGTCAAAAGGTTCTCTCGCAGAATATGGAGTAAGTTACCGTCAGGTGGAACTGTTAGAAGACGGAACCTTTGATTATAACAGCATCCGTAAAGCAATCAATGAAAAGACACGTCTTGTGGAGATCCAGCGTTCCAAAGGATACCAGACACGTCCGTCTTTCTCTGTAAAGCAGATTGGAGAACTGATTTCTTTTGTAAAGAGTATTAAACCGGATGTGATCTGTATGGTGGATAACTGCTACGGTGAGTTTGTAGATACCATTGAGCCAAGTGATGTGGGAGCTGATATGATTGTTGGTTCTCTGATCAAAAATCCGGGCGGCGGACTTGCGCCTATCGGCGGTTATATTGCAGGTACTAAGGAGTGCGTGGAGAATGCTTCTTACAGAATGACCTGTCCCGGACTTGGCAGTGAGGTAGGCGCAACTCTGGGAGTCAACCGTTCTTTCTTCCAGGGATTTTTCCTTGCACCAATGGTTACCAAGGGTGCGTTAAAGGGAGCTGTGTTTGCGGCAAATATTTATGAGAAACTTGGATTCCCGGTAATCCCGGATTCCACAGAGCCACGTCAGGACATCATTCAGGCAGTAAGCCTTGGCACACCGGAAGGTCTGATCGCGTTCTGTAAGGGTATTCAGGCAGCAGCTCCGGTTGACAGTTATGTGGATCCGGAGCCATGGGATATGCCCGGATATGACTGTCCGGTCATCATGGCCGCCGGAGCCTTTATCCAGGGAGCCTCCATTGAACTGTCCGCCGATGCGCCCATGCGAGAGCCTTATACCGTCTATCTCCAAGGGGGGCTGACTTACGAATCAGGGAAGGCCGGCGTGATGCTGGCGGTAGAGGAACTGCTCAAGGCGTGATTTTGTCCGTGAAGGAAATGTGACATAGGCCGGGCCCTTACTTACATACAAGTACTCTGATAGGGGGTGCTTTGTATGAGGGTTTCCCTACGCCGCCGGATGGTTCGGCTCAGACGATTCCGGGTCCCGATTTTTTTGCCTGTGCTGGGTGTGGCTCTTGCGCTTTTTTTCGGCTTTTGGTGGGCGGTCAACGCCTGTCTCCGTCCAGCGGTAGAGACGTTGGCGGTGAGCGACACGGTCAACCGCATCTCGCTGGCCATCAGCCAGTCGGTGACCCGGTGCGTCAGTGAGCAGAATATGGTCTATTCTGACTTTGTTACTATGGAGACGGACCAGGCGGGAAATGTGACTTCCTTGACCAGCAATTTGGCGTCTACC
>OGQB01002812.1_pt1 | contig 12085 bp, 11 predicted proteins | sample 1553071 | NCBI WGS metagenome assembly OGQB01 (sample SAMEA2580284, study PRJEB22360) | human gut metagenome | biome: human gut; feature: human-associated habitat; material: faeces | place: Denmark | collected 2008/2010
CCCCGGCATCGGCCACGGGCCCGCTGTCCCTTGCCGCCATGCAGGCGGCGGCTGCCCATTTTGTTGGCAGGCATGACTTTTTGGCGCTGTGTGCTTCGGGTTCTTCAGCCGCAGCCCACGGCGATACGGTGCGCACCATCACTGCCTGCACCGTGCAGCAGGATGGCGAGCTGTATACCCTGTCCGTAACAGCGGACGGCTACCTGTACAACATGGTGCGCATTCTGGCGGGCACCTTGTGTGAAGTGGGCGCGGGCCGGATGCAGCCCGATGCCATCCCCGGCATCCTTGCCAGCCGGGACCGCAGCCAGGCCGGGCCGACGCTGCCCGCGAAGGGGCTATTTTTGGAGAAGGTGGACTACGACCTATGAGAAAAAATCGCAACCGTCCGGAGAGTGACGAGCCGCTTTCGGAAGGGCGGGTCGAATATCTGGAAGCTGCCCGCCAGCGTGTGCGGAACCGGCGCATCCGCCGCACGGCACTCATCGTCGTGGCGCTGACACTGGTGGTGCTGTTCACCACCGGCATCGTGGGCAGCTCTGTTGCCATGGCCAAGGACTGGGCCGACACCGCCCGCATCCTGCTCTTCCCCGGCACGGGCTGGCCCCAGCAGACCGGCGTCATGGAGGTGAAACAGCTTGCCGCCATGAACAGCAGCTTTGTGGAGCTGGGCGAGGAAGGGTGCGTGGTCTGGTCCCGCACCGGCACCCGGCTCAACTCCATCCAGAGCGGCTACGCCCGCCCGGCGCTGGCTGCGGGCAAGACCCGCTTTGTGCTGTACAACCGCTCCGGCAACGAGCTGCGGGTGGAAAGCCGCACCCAGAACCTGTACAGCAAAACGCTGGAAAACAGCATCTATCTGTGTGCCATGTCGGACACCGGCACGCTGGCAGTGGCCACCGATTCTGCCGACAGCACCGCCCGGCTGACCGTGTATACCCCCACCATGACGGAGCAGCTGCACTGGGATATGACCGGCACGCAGGGCACCCCGGTGCGGATGGCTTTTGCCGCCGACAGCCGCCGTCTGGCGGTGGCGGCTGTCACCTCCAGCGCCGGACAGTTACAGGCAAACCTCTTTGTGCTCAGCCTTGCGCAGGGCGACCCGGTGCAGCTGAGCAGCGGGGACAGCGTGCCCCAATGGCTGGGCTGGCTGAACAACGACACCGTGCTGGCTGTGTACGAGAACTGCGCCGTGGTGTACGGTGCGGACGGCGGCGAGCGGGGACGCTTTGACCTTGGCGGCGGCAGCCTTGTCAGCGTTTCGCAGGATGGCGCAAACGCCGCCCTGCTGCTGGAAAACGGGCAGGTGTGCACCGCCGTGCTGCTGGATAAAGACCTGAACGTGCAGTACAGCGGCAATGTGCCGGCGGCAAACCAGATCCTGCGCCGGGGTCAAAACTTTTATCTGCTTACTGACAGCGGCGTGGAATGCTTTGCCGCAGACGGGGTGTACCAGTGGGGACAGACGCTTTCCGTCCGTCCGCAGGCGCTCATCGCGGGCAAGCAGCTGCTGGTGCTGTGCGGCAACACGGTGCAGCAGATCGCTCCGCCGGAGCAAACGGCTTCCAGCGCCCGGTGACCGGGGGAAAAACCAGTATTTTTGCGGGGAAAGTGATCTTTATAACAGGGAAAACAAGGTATGTTCAAGAATCCGTCATTTCTTTTTGATATCCTATGTACGGTGGTCTGGCTGGTGCTGATGGTACGCTATGCCCGCAAGGGCTTTCTTGCCAGCATCGTGCAGCTGTCCGGCAACCTCATCAGCCTGCTGGGCGCACGGCAGTGTTCTGCCGCCTGTGCGGGCTGGGTGTTCGAAAATCTGCTGGCCGGGGGCTTCCGTACCCAGATCGCCGCCCATCTTTCGGAGGACGGCGTGGTGAACCTTTCCGGCATTGCCCAGCAGTACGCGGGCTTTCTGCCGGAAAGCTTCCGCGCTTCCATCGTGGCAGCCTGCGAGCGCAGCATCAACGCCGTGCTGGCAGATAATGCCGTGGTGCTGGCCGACACCATCGTGGAAAAAGTATTGCAGCCGCTGCTCACCCCGGTGATCATGCTGGTGCTGTTCTTTGTGTTCTACGCGGTGCTGCGGCTGCTGGTCAGTATGCTGGTCACCGTGCTGGGGCTGGTGAATAAGCTCCCGGTCATCGGTACAGTGAACCGGGGTCTGGGCTGGCTGACCGGCGGCATGACCGCAATGCTGGACCTGTACCTCGTGCTGTGCGTGGTGTGGGGGCTGGTGGTCATCACCGGCGGCAACCTGAATGTGCTTAACGACACTGTAATGCACAGCAGTCTTTACTATAAAGCGTTTAATGTGTTCAACCCCTTTTTGTAACAGGGGCGACAAGGAGGAACTATGGTCTGTATTCGATGCCAGAAGCGTCCGGCAATCATCTTTATCCAGCGGATGGAGAATGGTCAGATGAAGCAGGAGGGGTACTGTCTGCACTGTGCCCGGGAACTGCACATCAAGCCCGTGGACGATCTGATGAAACAATTCGGGATGTCGGAGCAGGATCTGGATAACATGGAAAACCGCATGGAGAGCATGATGGAGGAACTGGGCGATTCCAACCCCCTTTCCATGCTGATGAATATGTCCGGCAGCGGCGAGGATGCCGATGCGGAGAACATGGACGAAGATCTTGTACCCGGCAGCAATGCCACCTTCCCGCTGGGCTTTACCGGCACGGAAAAGCAGGACGGCGAAAAAAAGGCCGACCGCAAAAACGGCAAAAAGCCGCCTAAGCGCAAGTTTTTGGATACCTACTGCGAAAACCTGACCCGCAAGGCGCGGGAGGGCAAGCTGGATGATATCATCGGCCGCGACCGCGAAATTTACCGCACCATCCAGATTTTGAGCCGCCGCCAGAAGAATAACCCCTGCCTTATCGGTGAAGCCGGTGTGGGCAAGACCGCCATTGCCGAAGGCATTGCCGAGCGCATTGCCAAGGGACAGGTGCCCATCGGTCTGCGGGATAAGGAAATTTTTCTGCTGGACCTCACCAGCCTTGTGGCGGGCACCCAGTTCCGCGGCCAGTTCGAGCAGCGGGTCAAGGGTCTGCTGAGCGAGGTAAAGGCCGCAGGCAACGTGATCCTGTTCATCGACGAGATCCACACCATCACCTCTGCCGGTGAGAGCGAGGGCGCCATGAACGCGGGCAACATCTTAAAGCCCGCCCTCTCCCGTGGAGAAATTCAGGTCATCGGCGCCACCACCTTTACCGAGTACCGTAAATACATCGAAAAAGATCAGGCGCTGGAACGCCGTTTCCAGCCTGTGCGGGTGGAGGAGCCCAGCGTAGCCGACACCCTTGCCGTGATGAACGGCATCAAGCGCTACTACGAGCAGCACCATCATGTACAGGTGCCCGCCGAGGTGCTTTCGGCGGTGGTCACCCTGAGCGAGCGCTACATCACCGACCGTTTTCTGCCGGATAAGGCCATCGACCTGCTGGACGAGGCCTGCGCCTGCTGCAATCTGGCGCACCCGGTCATCTCCGAGTATCTGGGGATGCAGAAGGAGCTGGACGCCCTGAAGCAGGAAGAAGCCGAGATGGAAAGCGCGGATGTGAACGAAGCCATCGACTACGAGCGTGTAGCCGAGCGCAAGACTCGCATCGCCAAGCTGGAATCCGAACTGCCCGCCAAGCAGGCTGCTGCCAGCGAAATTCAGGTGACCATGGACGATGTGGCAAAGGTCATCGAGCTGTGGACGGGCATCCCGGCGGTGAAAATTCGCGAGACCGAGTTCGTCAAGCTGGCAGGGCTGGAAAATGCCCTCAAGCAGAAGGTCATCGGTCAGGACGAAGCCGTGCATCTGGTGGCGCAGGCCATCAAGCGCAGCCGCGCCGACCTTTCCGGCCGCCGCCGTCCCGCAAGTTTCATCTTTGTGGGCCCCACCGGCGTGGGCAAGACCGAGCTGGTCAAGCAGCTGGCAGAACAGCTGTTCGATGGCCCCGACCCGCTCATCCGTCTGGACATGAGCGAGTACATGGAAAAATACGCGGTGTCCCGCATGATCGGTTCTCCTCCGGGCTATGTGGGTTACGAGGAAGCCGGTCAGCTCACCGAGAAGGTGCGCCGCCGCCCGTACAGCGTGGTGCTGTTTGACGAGATCGAAAAGGCACACCCGGACGTGATGAACATTCTGCTGCAGATTCTGGACGAGGGCAAGATCAACGATGCGCAGGGACGCACGGTGGATTTTTCCAACACGGTCATCTGCATGACCTCCAACGCCGGCAGCAGCGACCAGAGCGCGGGCAGCCTTGGCTTTAACAAGAGCGACGCCCAGCGCAGCGAGGAAAAGACCCGCAAGGCGCTGGCGCAGTTCCTGCGCCCGGAGTTCCTTGGCCGCGTGGATGAAGTAATCGCCTTCAAGCCCCTGACCGAACAGACCCTGCAGGGCATCGCCGCCCTGATGCTGGACGAGTACAAGCCCGGCATGGAAGCCAAGGGCATCGCATACAGCTACACCCCGGCAGCGCTCAAGGCACTGGTGCAAAAGAGTCAGGGCGGGCGCTTCGGCGCACGCGATCTGCGCCGCACCATCCGCAAGGCCGTGGAGGACCCCGCCGCCGAGCGCCTGATCGACGGCACGCTGGCATCCGGCGGCACCCTTGTGGTGGATGCCGATGAAAACGGCGAAGTCGTGCTGAAATAATCGTAACCGCAAAGCACCCCGGCTGAAAACAGCTGGGGTGCTTTTTGTCTGCTCATAAAAACTTTTTGTAATATATACTTGACATTTAGAATAGTAAATGCTACTATATGTCCAGAGGATAAAACAAATGCCGACCCGGCAGGAAAGGAGCGTATCAATGCCGAAGAACCTGAAATTAAAGGCCGCCCGTGCGGAAAAGGACATGACGCAAGGCGCGCTTGCCGAAGCGGCAGGCGTTTCGCGCCAGACCATCAACGCCATTGAAAAAGGGGAGTACAACCCCACCATCAACCTTTGCCGCAGTATCTGTAAAATTCTGGATAAAACACTGGATGAACTGTTCTGGGAGGAATGAACTATGAAATTTTCACTATACAGCAAGAAAAACCAGTTGGACGAGATGCAGGAGCAGACCATGCGCAAAATTGAAAGCCATGGCTTCTGGCTGCTGTGGGGCAGCCTTCTGGCGGCGTGGATCGTGCAGACGGTGTTCGGGGCTGCGGACAAGGCTGCCGGAGAGTGGGTCGTATTCATGATCGGCTGCATTTATATGGTTGTCGCATGTCTGCGCAATGGTCTGTGGGATCGCCACCTTTCGGATAAGGCCCCGGCCAATGCCGTGTATTCTCTGGTGGCTGCGGTGGCGGTTACGCTGATCTGCGGTTTTTCCTATGGATACTGGATTGGTGCTGTTTTTGCCGGTGTTTTACCGGCATCCTGTGCTTTGCATTGCTGCAGCTGTGCGCCGCATTGACACGCAAACGGCGCGAGCATCTGGATGACCCGAAGGACGGAGAATAATATTACGAGCAGACGTTCCTTTTGCATGACGTAGTATCGTATAAAGTAAAAGCATCTGTAACAATCGCTTCTGGATTTCAGAAAGTCGGCGAATAGTTGTTGCGGATGCTTTTTCTTTAGCGGGCTCGCCCTCTCCGTCACCTACGGTGACACCTCTCCCAAAGGGAGAGGCCTTGGCAAAGAGATGAAGTTTGCGTGGACTGCCAAGGGCTCCCACTTTGGGGGAGCTGGCAAAGCCGACAGGCTTTGACTGAGAGGGCGAGGACGCTGCCCGTGTGCAGCAGCCCCTTTTGCATGGGTGTATGATATTATCCCGCATTGACAAATCTGCGCAGAATAAGTACAATAAAACATAGCTATCCGCAAATTTTTTGCATGAGAATAAAGGAGCGTTTTTCTATGCCGAGCAATAAAGTCCGCACCCGTTTTGCACCCTCGCCCACGGGTTATATGCACGTTGGCAACCTGCGTACCGCCCTGTACACCTACCTGATGGCCAAGCACGAGGATGGCACCTTCATCCTGCGCATCGAGGACACCGATCAGGGCCGCTATGTGGAGGGCGCTGTGGATGTCATCTACAACACCCTGCGGGAGACCGGCCTTTTGTGGGACGAGGGCCCGGATATCGGCGGCCCCGTTGGCCCCTATGTGCAGAGCGAGCGCATGGGGATGTTCAAGCAGTATGCCGAGCAGCTGGTGGCAGAGGGCAAGGCCTATTACTGCTTCTGCACCGAGGAGCGGCTGGAAGCTCTGCACGCCGAGCAGCGCGCTGCCGGTGAGATGACCCACTACGACGGCTGCTGCCGCGAGCTGCCCAAGGAGGAAGTGGAAAAGCGCCTTGCCGCAGGCGAGCCTTACGTCATCCGCCAGAAGATCCCCCGCGAGGGCGTGACCGGCTTTGACGATGTGGTGTACGGCCACATCGAGGTGAACAACAGCGAGATGGACGACCAGATCCTCATCAAGACCGATGGAATGCCCACCTATAACTTTGCCAACGTTGTGGATGACCACCTGATGGGCATTACCCACGTCATCCGCGGCAGCGAGTACCTGTCCTCCACCCCCAAGTATAACCTGCTGTATCAGGCCTTTGGCTGGGACATCCCCACCTATATCCACTGCCCGCCGGTGATGAAGGACGCGCAGAACAAGCTGTCCAAGCGCAACGGCGATGCAAGCTATCAGGATCTGGTGGCTAAGGGCTACCTGACCGAAGCTGTGCTGAACTATATCTGCCTGCTGGGCTGGAGCCCCCGCGGCGAGTACGCCGAGCAGGAGATCTTCTCCCTGCCGGAGCTGGTCAAGATCTGGTCCCCGGAGGGCATCTCCAAGTCCCCCGCCATCTTCGACCCCCTCAAGCTGCGCGCCATCAATGCGGAGTATATCCGCCGCCTGAGCCCCGAGGAGTTCCAGAAAAAGGCCGAGCCGTGGATCGACAGCGCCGTGCACAGCGCTATCGACAAAAAGCTGCTGTGCGCAAACCTGCAGCCCCGGTGCGAGGTGCTGGGCGAGATCCCCGAGCAGCTGGATTTCTTTGACGCCATGCCGGAGTACGACGTGAGCCTGTACGCCAACAAAAAGCAAAAGACCACCCCGGAAACGGCCAAGGAAGCACTGGAAGCCCTGCTGCCGGTGCTGAGCGATGAGACACTGGATTTTGCAAACCGCGATGCCGTGTTCGATGCCTGCAAGGCAAAGGCAGAGGAGCTGGGCAAAAAGAACGGCTGGCTGCTCTACCCGCTTGGCATTGCCCTGTCCGGCAAGCAGCGCACCCCCGGCGGCGGCACCGACCTTGCCTGCATGATGGGCCGCGAAAAGACCCTGCAGCGCGTGCAGGATGCCATTGCAAAGCTGAACGGCTGAGCGATATAAGTACAGTGATCTGGGAGGTGGAACCTATGATGTACCCGTTTATGACATTGGATGACGATACCGAGATCGTGCATTCCGAGATGAAGCCCGATGGTCGGGTGAAGGTGTACCTTGAAAAACCGGATGCAGAAGATTGTTTCCACTCAGCAGTGTGCTGGCTGCCGGGCTATGACTGGCAGGAGGTGCACGGCTTCACGCCGGAGGAGATCGCGCGGTATCAGAAGATCGTGGAGTCCACTTCCAGAAAAATCCGCTATTTCTGCTGAACAGTTGAAAATACCCCCAAAGCCCTGCGGTAAAATGACGGCCGCAGGGCTTTTTTGCGTCTTTGGGCGGGTTTGGGACGGTTCTATGCACCGCGCCAAAAAGCGCCGCTGCCCCGCGTTACAGTATATGCAGACAGTGCGGGGAACAGAACAAAATTCCCCGCCGGAAAGCGGGGGATTTTTATGACAGAGCGGATGGGTGTTTTATCTTCGGACGGGCGGTGTTTGCAGCCTTCGCCCTTGGCGGCACGGGCGATGTTGCGCCCGGCGGCGCGGCGGCTGGCAGCGGTAGGCATCGGCTTTGCAGGCGGCTGGGCGGTGCTGTACGGGGCGCTGATGCCTTTTGGACTGGGGCTGACCCTTGGGCTGGCAGAGGATTGCTTTGCCCCCTGTGCGGCAGGGGCGGCGCTGGGGCTGCTGATCCATGGGCTGGGGGCACTCTCGCTGCGCAGCCTGTGTCAGCTGTGTGCGCTGGGCGCAGCCGTGGCGGCACGCTGGCTGCTGCCGCAAAGGTTTGTGCCCGCCGCGCTGGCGGGCTGCGGCACCCTGACCGGCATGGCGCTGTGTTTTGCGCTGGGCAGCAGCGGAGGGGCAGACCTTTTGCTGTACAGCGCGGCGGACGCATTGCTTGCGGTGAGCATCGGCTTTGGGCTGCGCAAATTTGCCCCGGAGCGCCCGGGCATGGGCACGCTGCTGGTGGGCGCAGCCGTGGCAGCGGCGCTGGGCAGTGTGCGGTGGGGATGGTTTTCGCCCGGGGTATTGGCGTGTGCCGCCGCAGAGCTGGCACTGTGCTGCCGGGCGCAGAGGTTTGCCGCCCTGAGCGGCAGTGCGGTGCTGGGCGCAGCCCTCTGCGCCGCAGACCCTGCCCTTGCCCCGGCGGCAGCGGGGCTGGGCTGTGCCACGGCAGCGGCGGCGGTGCTGGCGCCCGGACGGCGGGTGGAGACCCTTGCCGCCTACGCGGGCGGGTGCGTATCCGGGGTGCTCTGCGTGCAGCCGCCCGGAAATGCCTTCGGGATGCTGTTCAGCGCCTGCGGCGGCATGGCGGTGGTCTGCCTGCTGCCCGGCGGTTGGCTTGCCCCGGCGGCAGACACCTCACAGAGCGGAGAGAGCGCCCCCGCGCCCGCCCGCAGTGCGGCGGCATCTACCCGGCTGGAAGCCGTGGCGCAGAGCCTTTCCTCACTGGCGGAGACGGTGAACGCGGTCTACGAGGGCTTGCCCCGGCGGCGGGAAGGTTTCCGCTGGGTCATAGATAATGTACATGATACCCTTTGTTTTAACTGCGGGCGGCGGGAGACCTGCTGGAAGCAGGAATACACTGCCACCATGGCGGGCATGGAAGCGCTGCGCCCGCTGCTGGAACAGAATGGCAGCGTGGAAGCGGCGCAGTTGCCCGGGCAATTGTCCCGCTGCATCCACCCGGCGGCGCTGTGCGCGGCGGCGGGGCGCAGCTTTGCGCTGTACCGCAGCCGCAAGGAAGCGCGCATCCATTCCGAAGCCATGCGCACCGCCCTGACCGAGCAGTACAGCGCCGTAGCCGAAGCGCTTGGGGTGCTCAGCGAGCAGCTGGGGCGTCCCGGCGACCCGGAACCCTATAAATCCAGCCGGGTGGCGGAGTTCTTTACCGGGCTGGGTGCCCCGCCGCAGGAGTGCGCCGTCACGCTGGACGACCTTGGCCGCACCCATGCCGCCGTCACGCTGCCGCGCACCCGGTTCACCCCGCAGGAGCTGGCAGCGCTGGCGGGGGAGGTGGGGCATATCTGCCGCCGCACGCTGGAGGTGCCGCAGGTGCTCTCCTGCAAGGGGATGACCACCCTGCTCTTTGCCGAAAAGCCCCTGCTCCGGGCCGTATTCGGGACGGCGGGCGCGGCGGCGCGGGGCGAGATCTCCGGTGACGCGGTCCAGCAGTTCTGCAGCGCGGCAGCGGCCCAGATGATACTCTGCGACGGCATGGGGACCGGACGTCCGGCGGCAGTAGACGGCAACCTCGCCGCAGAGCTGACGGCACGCCTGCTCAAAGCGGGCTTTACCGCAGAGCTTGCGGCCCGGCTCGTGAACGTGGCGCTGGCCCTCAAGAGCGACGAGGAGAGCGGCGCGACCCTCGACCTCGTGAGCGTAGACCTCTATACCGGCACAGCCCGGCTCTTCAAGGCCGGTGCGGCCCCGGGCTTTCTCGTGCATGGGGGCAAGGCCCGGGCTGTGGGCGAAGCCAGCCTGCCGATGGGCATCCTCGGCGGCGTCAGCGGACAGAGCCGGGTGGTGCATCTGGCGGCGGGGGACTATGTGGTGCTGGTGTCGGACGGCCTCTTGGTGGACGGCCCCGGCTGGGTGATGCAGCAGCTGGAACTCTCCGCTGCCAAGGCAGAACAGCCCGACGTTCTGGCGAAAAAGCTGGTGGAAGCCGCCCGCGCCCGCGCCGTCCAGCGGGGCCGTCCCGACGACATTACCGCCGCTGTCCTCCGGCTCGAAAACAGCTGAGTTGCTTTTTGGGCGGCGAGAGGGTATACTTGTCAGTATCTGGAACGATCATAGGAGAAACATATATGCTGACAGTTACAGTTGCACAGGACGGCAGCGGCGACTTCGCGTCCATCGCGGAGGCGGTGCTGGCCGTACCCTATGAGGAGGAAGCACTGGTGCAGATCGGCCCCGGCATTTACCGGGAAAAGCTGGTCTGCGAAAAGCGCTGCATCACCCTGCGGGGGGCGGGTGCAGATAAGACAAAACTCGTGTGGGGCGACGGCGGCAAGCTGCCCCACAAGGACGGGCGGCCCACCCATACCTTCCGCAGCTACACCGCCTTTTTCAGCGGCGAAACGCTCTGCGTGGAGGAGATGACGATCGAAAACGACGCCGGCCCGGGCGCGAAAGCCGGGCAGGCCGTCGCGGCCTATGTGGACAGCACCCGGGCGGTGTTCCGCCGGGTCAAGCTGCTGGGCAGTCAGGACACGCTCTTCTGCGCCCCGCTGCCCGAAAAGGAGCGGGAGAAGGACGGCTTTCTCGGCCCGCGCAGTCTTGCGCCCCGCAAACCGACCGCCCAGTACTACACCGACTGTGAGATCGCGGGCGACATTGATTTCATCTTCGGCGGCGGCGACGCCCTCTTCGAAAACTGCGTCATCCGCACGGTGGACAACCACATCCCTCACAGCTATGTCACAGCTCCTTCGGGCAAAGCCGATGGACTGGGCTTTGTGTTCTGGAACTGCGATTTCGTCTCCGACTGCCCGGCGGGCAGCGTTTATCTGGGGCGTCCGTGGCGTCCTGAGGGCAAGACGGCGGTGCTGGACTGCCGCCTTGGCGCCCACATCGCGCCGGAAGGTTTTATCGCATGGAATGACCGCACCGATACCGGCCTTGCCAGCTTTGCGGAAGCTGACAGCACCGGCCCGGGCGCAGCAGAGCGCCCGGCGTGGGTGAAACGGCTTTCCGGGCCGGAGGCGGCGGAACTGCTGGCCCGCGCCCGCACCCTCTGCCGACCGGAAACCAACTGAGGATGTAACAAATGAAAAAACTGCCGAATTTTGTAAAGTGGCTCATCATTGCCGTGGTGCTGGCCGCAATGGCCGCGATGATGGTGGCCGTGAACGACCGCGCCTCCCGGGTGGAGATGCCAATGCCGGACAACAGCCTGGGCATCTATCGCCAGACGCCTGCTACTGGAAAGTGAATCAGAAAAACGAGACGGGACTGCTGGAAAGCGGCCCCTCTTTGCTTCTTTGAGAAGTTTTTGTCGAATCCGCCCGTTTAGATTGACGAATGACTCAACTTTTTGTATACTGAACAGGCACGAAGTTGACAGAATTTTCCTGTTTTTCCTGCACAGGAACATTTTTTGCGTTGTGTCGGTGTAAACGACGCTCATTCTGCCATCTTTCCGGACACACTGAAAAGGAGAAATGAATATGAAAACAACTGGCATCGTTCGGGGCATCGATTCTCTGGGCCGCATCGTCCTCCCCAAGGAGCTGCGCACCAATATGCACATCGACAAGGACTCGAAGCTCGAGATCTTCGTGGAGGGCGATCAGATCATCCTCAAAAAGCACCGTCCCGCCGGCAGCTGCGATTTCTGCGGTGAGCTGGCGGCCGACATGGCCCAGTATGAGGGTTACTGCATCTGCCCCGCCTGCCGGGCCAAGATCGCTGCGCTGTAAACGGAAAAGGAGAATCACATGAGTCAGATGATCGACTTCACCCTGCCCTCCTGCGTACCGGGCCGGACGCTCCATGCATTCCGCTGTGTGCCGGAGGGTGAGGTGCGGGCCATCCTGCAGCTCTCCCACGGCATGGTGGAGTTCATCGACCGGTACAAGCCTCTGGCCGAGTATCTGGCCGCCCGGGGCATCCTCGTCACCGGCCACGACCATCTGGGCCACGGCGGCTCCATTGTAAATAAAGAGGATTACGGATATTTCGCAGAGAAGAACGGTAACGGAATCGTGCTACGGGATCTGAGAACCCTGCACAAGAG
>OGQB01002816.1_pt1 | contig 12076 bp, 9 predicted proteins | sample 1553071 | NCBI WGS metagenome assembly OGQB01 (sample SAMEA2580284, study PRJEB22360) | human gut metagenome | biome: human gut; feature: human-associated habitat; material: faeces | place: Denmark | collected 2008/2010
TATTTCAGGAGTTATGGAGCGGAGAGCCGGTAAGACTGCTGGGGATCAGGACTTCTAAGTTGGTGGAAGAGTCCGCACCGGAGCAGTTGACCCTTTTTGACCTGAAGCCACCGGAAGAACCGGATGAAAAGCATAAGAAACTGAAAGCGGCACTGGAGGAATTGAACAGCCGTTTTGGGAAAGATACTGTTATAAAAGGAACTCTGTACCGTCCGAAGAAAAAGTGAGAGCAGAAAAATGCATTGCCCGGCACAGGCAGTGTGGGCAGCAGAGGCAGGAGAAAAAGTGGCACATAAAGAAAAATTATGTTATGCTATAGCAGTGAAAGTCTATGCAAGGAGGGAAGCGTTGTGAGATTAGATACATTATTGGAGCGATTGGAATATAAAGTGGTTCAGGGAAGTGCAGAAACGGAAGTGACAACCTTGATCAATGATTCAAGAAAAGTAGAGAACGGGTCTGTCTTTGTCTGCATCAGCGGTGCAGTGTCAGACGGTCATAAGTATGCGGCAGAAGTTGCAGAAAAAGGAGCGGCTGCAGTCGTTGTGGAGAAAGATGTGGAAGTGCCGGCAGATGTGACGGTCATTAAAGTCGAAGATACGAGATATGCACTGGCACTGATGTCAGCAGCGTATTTTGGGTATCCGGCAGAGAAGCTGAAGATTGTGGGAATTACCGGTACAAAGGGAAAGACGACGACCACTTATATGATCAAGTCTATTCTGGAGGAGACAGGACATAAGGTCGGACTGATCGGAACGATCGAGGCGATCATCGGAGAGAAAAAGATCCCTGCAGCCAATACGACACCGGAGTCCTATACGATCCATCAGTATTTTGCAGAGATGGTAAAAGAAGGATGTGACTGCGTGGTCATGGAGGTGTCTTCGCAGGGACTGATGCTCCACAGGACAGCAGGGATTCCGTTTGAGATCGGTATTTTTACGAATCTCGGAAGAGATCATATCGGCCCGAATGAACATAAAGATTTTGAAGATTATAAGAGATGTAAGGGACTTCTGTTCAAGCAGTGCAGACTGGGAATTGCGAATGTGGATGATAAATATTTTGAGGATGTTTTCTCAGGTGCAACCTGTAAAGTGGAGACCTTTGGATTTTCGGAAAAGGCAGATCTGCGTGCAGAGAATGTGCAGTTGGTATCCAGACCGGGATATCTGGGAGTGGCATATCATGTAGCAGGAGTGATGGATTTTGATGTTGAAATCGACATTCCGGGAACGTTCAGCGTCTACAATTCTCTGACTGCGATCTCAGTATGCAGACATTTTGAAGTGCCGGCAGAACTGATCAAAGATGCCCTGAAAAAGGCAAAGGTAAAGGGAAGAATTGAGATGGTCAAGGTGTCGGATGATTTTACGCTGATGATTGATTATGCTCATAATGCGATGAGTCTGGAGAGTCTTTTGACCACATTGAAGGAATATCATCCGAAGCGTCTGGTATGCTTATTTGGATGCGGGGGAAACCGTTCCAGAGACAGAAGATTTGAAATGGGAGAAGTTTCAGGAAGACTGGCAGACCTGACGATCATTACTTCGGATAACCCAAGATTTGAAGAGCCGCAGGCGATCATTGACGATATCAAGACCGGTATTGGAAGAACCAATGGAAAATACGTGGAGATCTGTGACCGTAAGGAGGCCATCAAGTATGCCATCAGCCACGGTGAAGTGGGGGACGTGATCGTGCTTGCTGGAAAAGGTCATGAGGACTATCAGGAAATCAAGGGTGTGAAATATCCGATGGATGAGAGAGTCCTGATTGCAGAAGTTCTTGAGGAACTGAAAGAAGAAAAGCAGGAGAAGGATCAGAATAAGTAGGTCCTGAATAAAAGCAGGGCAGTAAAATCGGGATAAAAAGTCAGAACCGAAAATAAGCAGGAAGTGTGGCAGGAAAAGCGTGTTTGCAGATGTAATAGTAGATATTCAACATGAAAAACTGGATAAGATCTTTCAGTACCGCATCCCGGAAGAACTGGAGTCAAGACTTCAACCGGGAATGGAAGTGGTTGTGCCATTCGGAAAAGGAAACCGGCAGATCAAAGGATACGTGACAGGTTTTTCGGAAAAATGCGAATACGACCTTTCCAAAGTGAAATCCATCCTGTCTATTTCTGAAAAGGGAATGGAGATTGAGACCAGGCTGATTGCTCTTGCGGCATGGATGAAAGAGCATTATGGCGGGACAATGATCCAGTCGCTCAAGACCGTTCTGCCGATCAGGCAGAAAGAGAATGCAAAGGTAAAGAAGCATTTACGGCTTCTCCTTTCGGAAAAAGAAGGAGAAGAAAAGCTTGCATTTTATAGAAAAAAGAACCAGAAGGCACGGGCAAGACTGCTGGAAGCATTGCTTGCAGACCGGCTTTTAGATTATGAACTGGTGACCGGAAAGCTGAATATTACCCTGCCGGTGATCCGTGCGTTAGAAGAGCAGGGAGTACTGAAGCTCGAATCCGAGCAGATCTACCGTAATCCGGTGCAGCAGGGAACGCAGCAGGAGCGAACCATCACCTTTACTTCAGAACAGGAGCAGGTAATCCGGGGATTCCGTGAGGATTATCTGGCGGGAAAGCGAAAGACATATCTCATCCATGGAGTGACAGGGAGCGGCAAGACGGAAGTTTATATGGAAATGATCCATACGGTTGTGGAACATGGCAGACAGGCGATCGTTCTGATCCCGGAGATCGCACTGACGTATCAGACTGTCATGCGGTTTTACAGGAAGTTCGGTTTCAATTATGAATTCCAGGCTTTCTGCGGGGGAACGTTATGATCAGATGATGCGTGCAAAGCGGGGAGAGATCGATGTGATGATCGGTCCCCGCTCTGCCCTGTTTACACCATTTCCGAATCTTGGACTGGTGGTGATCGACGAGGAACATGAGCCGACTTACAAAAGTGAGCAGATTCCCAGGTATCATGCACGGGAAACTGCGATCCAGAGAGCAAAAGAAGAGGATGCAAGCGTTGTCCTTGGAAGTGCGACGCCCTCGATGGAGGCGATGTACCGGGCGAGGAAGGGTGAGTATGTTCTGTATGAAATGCGGCATCGTTCCAGAATGCAGCAGATGGCAAAGGTGTATACTGTAGATATGCGGGAAGAACTGAAGAACGGGAATCATACGATCCTGAGCGGGAAGCTGCAAAGTCTGATGGAAGAGCGGCTGGAGCGGGGAGAGCAGATCATACTGTTTTTGAACCGGCGTGGATATTCGGGATTTGTGTCCTGCAGGGAGTGTGGACATGTGATCCAGTGTCCACACTGCAATGTATCCCTTTCCGTTCATAAAGGAGGGAAAATGGTCTGCCATTACTGTGGATATGAGCAGCCGAAGATTCGGGTCTGCCCGGAGTGCGGGTCCGGTTTTATCGGAGAATTTAAAGCCGGAACGCAGCAGATCGAGGAGATGGTGAGACGACGTTTCCCACAGGCAAAAGTCCTGCGGATGGATATGGATACGACGAAAAAGAAAGATGCACATACAAAAATTCTTTCAGCATTTGCCAATGAAGAGGCGGATGTGCTGGGAGGAACCCAGATGATCGTCAAGGGACATGATTTCCCGAATGTGACGCTGGTGGGGGTGCTGGCAGCAGATATGTCATTGTATACCGATGATTACCGTTCAGGGGAACGAACCTTTCAGTTGCTGACGCAGGCAGCAGGACGTGCCGGAAGAGGGATGCGGGAGGGAGAAGTGGTCATTCAGACTTATTCCCCGGAGCATTATGCAATCAAAGCTGCTGCGGCACAGGATTATAAAGCTTTTTATGAGCAGGAGATCCGGTACAGGGAGCTGCTGGGGTATCCTCCGGCAGAAGAACTGATGGCTGTGCTGGCAGCAGGAGAAGATGAACGGCTTCTGGAGACTGGGTGTAAATATTTGAAAGAATATGTCTTAAGGATCAAAGGAAAAGCACCACTGGAAGTGATCGGTCCGGCAAGTCCGGGAGTAGATAAGATTAAAGATATTTACCGCCGGGTAATCTATATTAAAGCACCGGAATACAGAACGCTGATCCGGGTAAAAGATCTGATGGAGCAGTATATTGAGATCAATTCAGGCTTTGCAAAGCTGAGGATCCAGTTTGATTTTAATCCGATGAACCTGTGAGAATAAAAGAGAAATATTGGCGTAGAAGCGACAGATCCTGTCGGACAAAAGTCATCGATTAAGATAAGGTAAAATTAAGATAAGGTAAGATTAAGAAGGAGAAGGTTATGGCAATCAGAGAAGTAAGAGAAATCGGGGATGAAATTCTCGGAAAGCAATGTAAAGAAGTAAAGAAAATGACCATCAGGACAAAGATTCTGATTGGTGATATGCTGGATACGATGTATGAAAAGATGGGAGTCGGTCTGGCAGCACCACAGGTAGGAATCCTCAAGCAGATCGTGGTGATCGATGTAGGCGAGGGACCGATCGTACTGATCAACCCGGAGATCATCGAGACTTCCGGTGAGCAGACCGGAGAAGAAGGATGCCTGAGTGTTCCGGGAAAATGGGGCATTGTGACACGTCCGAATTATGTGAAAGTGCGGGCATTGAATGAAGAGATGGAAGAATTTGAAATCGAGGGAGAAGGACTTCTTGCAAGAGCATTCTGCCATGAGATCGATCATCTTTCAGGGCATCTTTATGTGGATAAGGTGGAAGACGGACTGCATGATGTAGAACCGGTGGAGGAACCGGAAGACTGAAAATCTCTGAAATACAGACATTGCAGAGAAGAATAAAAAAAGGGAGGATCATGATGAAGATTATCTTTATGGGAACGCCGGATTTTTCAGTGGGAACGCTGGAGGCACTGATCGAAGCAGGACATGAAGTGTGTCTGGTGGTAACGCAGCCGGACAAGCCGAAGGGGAGAGGCAAAGAAATGCAGCCCACACCGGTGAAAGCAGCGGCAATGAAGCATGGAATCCCGGTGTATCAGCCGAAGAAGATCAGGGATCCTGAGTGTGTGGAAGAATTAAGAAAATATCAGGCAGATGTTATGGTTGTGATTGCATTTGGACAGATCCTTCCAAAGTCAATTCTGGAAATGACACCATATGGGTGCATCAATGTGCATGCCTCACTTCTTCCAAAGTACCGTGGTGCAGCACCGATCCAGTGGGCGATCATCAACGGAGAAAGTGTGACCGGAGTAACGACCATGCAGATGGATGAAGGACTGGATACAGGAGATATGATCCAGAAGACGGAAGTTGAGATCACACCGGACGAGACCGGTGAGTCACTGCATGATAAACTGGCAGCTGCAGGTGCGGCATTATGCGTGGAGACGCTGAAAGCAGTGGAAACACATACAGCAACCTTTGAAAAGCAGGGAGAAAGTCCCACCGCTTATGCACGGATGTTGGATAAAAAGCTTGGAAATATCGACTGGAGCAGATCTGCCGTTGAGATCGAACGGCTGGTTCGTGGTTTAAATTCCTGGCCAAGTGCCTATACTCACTGGGACGGAAAGGTGATGAAGATCTGGAAAGCGAAAGCAGAGCCGGGAGCGGGTGTGCAGGCAGGCGGAACAGAGACAGAAAAGTTTCAGGGAGAATCACAGACAGTGGCAGGAACTGTCGTTGCAGTGGAAAAAGACAGCTTTACAGTACAGACAGGTGAAGGACGACTGAAGGTGCTGCAGCTTCAGATTCCGGGGAAAAAGCGGATGGATGCGGATGCATTTTTAAGAGGATATAGCCTGAAGCCGGGAACTGTATTTACAACAGAAGCATAGAGCAGGAAAATGGACAGAATTTAAATTCAGGAGGCAGAGAAGATGTTCTACTATTATTATGACTGGACTTATATATTAGTACTGATCGGTGTGGTATTAAGCCTTTTGGCATCGGCAAAAGTAAAAAGCACGTTTGCAAGATATTCTAATGTACGCAGTTATTCAGGCATGACGGGAAGGGATGCGGCAGAAAAGATTTTGCATCGGAACGGCATTTATGATGTACAGATCATCCATATTTCAGGAAATCTGACAGATCATTATAATCCAACGAACAAGACACTGGCATTATCAGATCCGGTTTATCATTCGACTTCCGTTGCAGCAATCGGTGTCGCAGCACATGAATGTGGTCATGCAGTGCAGCATCAGGTAGGGTATGCACCGCTTTCTGTCCGTTCTGCTTTAGTGCCGGCGGCAAATTTTGGTTCTATGATCTCGTGGCCATTGATCATTATTGGACTGATGTTCAACGGGCAGATGTCCGCAATGCTGATCAATCTGGGAATCCTGTTGTTCTCACTGGCAGTCCTTTTTCAGATTGTGACTTTACCGGTAGAGTTCAATGCGTCACACCGGGCAGTAAATGTTCTGGAGACGGCAGGAATGTTGCATCCTGAAGAGATCAGCGGTGTGAAGAAAGTACTGGGAGCAGCGGCACTGACGTATGTGGCAAGTGCAGCGGCACAGATTTTACAGTTATTACGTCTTCTGATCCTTACAAGAGGACGCAGAGACGATTAAAGTGCAGAACAGAAATGCTGGAGGAAAAAGATGGGCAGACAGGTCAATGAGCGGGAAATCGTTCTCGCAGTATTGATGGAAATAACAGAAAATGGAGCATACAGCCATAAAATTCTCGGAGAGGTACTGTCGAAATATCAATACCTTGAGAAGAAAGAGCGTGCGTTTATTACCAGGGTGACCGAGGGAACGCTGGAGCATCTGATTGAGATCGATTATATTCTGGATCAGTTCTCGAAAGTAAAAGTGAAGAAGATGAAACCGGTGATCCGCAATATCTTAAGAAGCGGAGTTTACCAGTTAAAATATATGGACAGCGTACCGGATCATGCGGTGTGCAGCGAGGCAGTCAAACTGGCAGTAAGAAAAGGCTTTTCAGGATTAAAGGGGTATGTGAACGGAGTGCTGCGGAGTGTGGCAAGAGGACTGGATACATTGGACTATCCGCAGGAAGGAATTGAGGCACTTTCAATCCAATATTCTATTCCGACATGGATTCTCAGGCTGTGGGAAAAAAGTTATGGGGAGGAAGTCACCCGTACCATGGCAGCCGATTTCCTGAAAGAAAGGCCGGTCACGATCCGGTGCTGTCAGAATAAAGTAACTCCGGAGCAACTGAAAAAGGAACTGGAACAGGAAGGGGTAACTGTGCAGGAGCATCCTTATCTGCCGTACGCCTTTTTCATCAGCGGATATGATTATCTTGAAAGCCTGGACTGCTTCTGGAAAGGCTGGTTTACTGTGCAGGATGTAAGTTCTATGCTGGTGGCAGAGCTGGCAGCCCCGGAAGCAGGGAATAAAATTGTGGATATCTGTGCTGCTCCGGGTGGAAAATCCTTACATATTGCGGAGAAACTGTGGATAACTGACCGAAATGAAGCGAAAAAAGGCGAAGTAGAAGCCAGGGATCTGACGGAATATAAAGTAGGACTCATTGAAGAAAATATTGCCAGGATGGAACTTGAAAATATTCATGCGGTCTGCAGGGATGCAACCGTACCGGATGAAGCATGGAAAGAAAAAGCAGATATTGTCCTTGCAGATCTGCCCTGTTCCGGGCTGGGAGTCTTTGGAAAGAAACCGGATCTGAAATACCGGGTGAAAGAGGAAGACCTGAAAGAACTGGCTGGACTGCAGAGAAAGATTCTTGAAAATGCACAGGCAATGGTAAAAAAAGGAGGTACATTATTATATAGTACCTGTACCATCGACCCCATGGAAAATGAGGAGAATGTACACTGGTTTTTGAAAAAGTACCCGCAGTTTTCTCTGAACAGTATCAGAGAGAAGCTTTGCCCGCAACTGGCAGAGTCGGTAGAAGAGGAAGGATGCATCCAGTTACTTCCGGGTATACATTGCAGTGATGGATTTTTTATAGCAAGGTTAAAAAAGAACGGGGAGAACTGATATGAAGAAGGATATCCGGGCTTATGGATACGACAGATTAAAAGAAGAGATGGAGGCACTGGGGGAAAAACCATTCCGTGCAAAGCAGGTTTATGAATGGCTTCATGTAAAGCTGGCAGATGATTTTGATGAGATGACGAATCTGTCAAAAGCGTTACGGGAAAAGCTGAAAGAGGAGTATGTGATCCTTCCGGTGAAAATGCTGGAGCGTCAGATCTCGCAGATTGACGGGACGAATAAATTCTTATTCCAGTTATATGACGGAAATGTAGTCGAAAGTGTCCTGATGCGTTATAAGCATGGTAATTCCGTCTGCATTTCTTCACAGGCAGGCTGCCGGATGGGATGTGCATTCTGTGCTTCTACGATCGGAGGTCTGCAGAGAAACCTGTCTTCTTCGGAGATGCTGGGGCAGATCTATCAGATTCAGAAGATCACGCAGGAAAGAGTATCCAATGTGGTAGTCATGGGAACGGGAGAGCCACTGGATAATTACGAAAATTTCCTGAATTTTGTACATCTGCTTACGGATGAACACGGTTTGAATATCAGTCAGAGAAATGTGACAGTATCTACCTGCGGGATCGTTCCGAAAATCCTGGAACTGGCAAAAGAACATTTACAGATCACGCTTGCATTATCCCTGCATGGTTCTACGCAGGAAAAGAGAAAAAGGCTGATGCCGGTAGCAAATAAATATCATCTCCCGGAAGTGCTGGATGCCTGCGATACCTATTTCCGTGAGACAGGACGCAGAGTGACCTTTGAATACAGTCTGGTACATGGAGTCAATGATACAGAGGAAGATGCAAGGGAACTGACGGCACTTTTAAAGCCGAGAAACTGTCATTTGAATCTGATCCCGGTGAATCCGGTAAGAGAGCGTGATTTTGTACGCCCAAGCCGCAAAAATGCCCTGAATTTCAAAAATAAACTTGAAAAAAGCGGAATAAATGTTACTATAAGAAGGGAAATGGGCTCTGATATTGATGGGGCCTGCGGTCAGCTCAGACGCAGCTATGTAAAGGCGGATGTGGCAGAAGGAGAAGAAGTATGAGGACATTTTCAATAACGGATGTCGGAATGGTACGACAGGTGAATCAGGATTACGTTTTTGAAGGAGGAAGACCACTTGGTATCCTTCGGAATCTGTTTGTGGTGGCAGACGGAATGGGCGGACATCAGGCAGGCGACTATGCTTCCAAGTATACCGTGGAAGTATTGCAGCGTGAGCTGGAGAAAAGCCAGGGCGAAGATATCGAGAGAGTCCTTGTAAATGCTATTAAGACGGCAAACCGGGAGATCATCCGGGAGGCATCGAAGGACGAACATCTCAAGGGGATGGGAACAACGGTCGTAGCAGCTACGATCATGAATCAGATGATGTATTTTGCGAATGTGGGAGACAGTCGTCTCTATCTGATCAATCACGGAATACAGCAGTTGACGAAAGACCATTCACTGGTAGAAGAGATGATCAGAATCGGAGAGATCAAGCGGGAAGAGGCAAGAAATCATCCGGATAAAAACATTATCACCAGAGCTCTGGGAGCAGAAAAAACTGTAGACGTGGATTTCTTTGATATGCGTCTGGAACCGGGAAGTACGATCCTGATGTGTTCCGATGGTCTCAGCAATATGGTGGAAGACAAAAAAATGGAAGAAATCATATTGAATTCTGATGAGGATATCACCTGGAAAGGAAATACTCTTATCCAGGAAGCCAACAATAACGGCGGCAAGGATAACATTGCAATCATATTGATAGAACCATTCACGAATGAGGTGGAAACATGTTAAAGACAGGTATGATTATAGCAGAACGCTATGAAATTGTAAGTAAAATCGGTACCGGCGGAATGGCGGACGTATATAAGGCAATGGACCATAAACTGAACCGTTTTGTGGCAGTTAAGGTTCTGAAGCCGGAATTCAGGGAAGATGCAACTTTTGTAAAGAAATTCAGAAGTGAAGCGCAGGCAGCAGCAGGTCTTACTCATCCAAACATAGTAAATGTATTTGATGTAGGCGATGATGAGGGCGTTTATTATATCGTAATGGAGCTGATCGAGGGAATCACTCTTAAGGAGTATATTTCCAAGAAAGGCAAGCTTTCGGTAAAGGAAGCTACCAGTATTGCCATTCAGGTATCTATGGGACTTGAGGCAGCACACAGCCACGGCATTGTACATCGTGATGTGAAGCCTCAGAATATTATTATTTCCACAGACGGCAAAGTAAAGGTAACAGATTTTGGAATTGCAAGAGCTGCTTCTTCCAATACCATCAGCTCCAATGTTATGGGGTCTGTACATTACAGCTCACCGGAGCAGGTACGAGGCGGCTACAGCGATGAGAAGAGTGATATCTACTCACTTGGTATCACCTTATATGAGATGGTAACAGGACGTGTCCCTTTTGACGGAGATACTACAGTTGCCATTGCAATCAAACATCTTCAGGAAGAGATGGTACCGCCAAGTGTTTATTCCCCGGATCTGCCGTACAGTCTGGAACAGATCATTATGAAATGTACCCAGAAGAGTGTGGATCGCAGATATAATAAGATGGAGGATGTGATCGAGGATCTGAAGCATTCTCTTATTGACCCGCAGGGAGATTTTGTGAAGCTTACATCTGTAGATACAGATGCTAAGACGGTTGTAATTTCTGATGAAGAGCTTGGAGAGATCAAGCATACTCCGAAGCAGACTCTTAAGCCGGATATAGAAACTCTGGAAAAAGAACTGAATGAGACAAACTACGATGATGATGACGATTTCGGATATGATGATAAGGAAGAGAGCTCGAAAGGCTCCAGAAAGAACCGGGATCGTGAACGAAGCAGAGAGCGGGAAGAGAGAGAAAGACGTATCAAAAAGCAGAAAAGAGGCGTCAGTGTAGCTGGAAGTATTATTGCTCTGATCATAGGTGCCGCAGTTCTGATCGCAGTGATTCTTGTAGTGGGAAAGGCTGCAGGACTGATAGGCGGTAAAGCGGAGTCTTCCAGTCAGCAGGAGCAGCAGGCTCAGGTTACTCAGGCAGCAGATGCAGATGATGATATGGTATCAGTACCGGACCTTATGGGCAAAACAGAGACTGAGGCGCAGGAACTTTGTGCTTCTGTAAACATTGGAATGAGTTACAAAGGCGAGGAAGCTTCCACACAGGAAAAAGGCAAGATTTCTTCCCAGGATCCTGTAGCGGGAACAAAGGTTGCAAAGAATTCAACTGTAAATTATTATTTAAGTAAAGGTTCTGAATCCATCACTCTTACCGATATGTTTGGCCAGAATGGTGCTTCTGCCCAGGAAACTCTGGAAAGTCAGGGATTAACGGTTCAGATTAACAAGATTTACCCGGATGAAAGCCAGTCTTCTATGGTAGACATTGGATGTGTTCTTGATACTGAGCCGGTGGCAGGAACTACTGTTAAGGCAGGCGACACAGTTACTCTTACCATCAGCCGTGGTATTAATTATGGTGACAGTGTACAGGTGCCAGATGTAACCGGAATGGCGAAGAATGATGCGATTGCCAAGCTTGGCAAATTCATTAATATTAATGTGGAAATGCAGATGAGCACAGACGTTGCAGAGGGAACTGTTATCTCTCAGGATCCTGTAGGATATACAGATGACAACCCGGTATATGCAGATCCGGATAACGATACGATCACTCTTACTGTAAGCAGTGGAAGTCAGGATACTTCTTCACAGAATACTGAGGATCCGAGTTCTTCTGATACTACTGCAGCAGCAGTAGCAAATGGCGAAGTATGGAAATGCACACAGAGACTGAATACGCCTACCGGATATAACGGAGGTCTGATCAGACTGGAGCTTGTTCAGAATGTAGGCGGCGATCCAAAAGCAAGCTCTGTGGTAGAAGGACAGCAGCTTACTTTCCCATATCAGCTGGATATTACAGGTGCACCAGGAGTTGCTGAGGGTACTTTATATCTGTCTGAGCAGCAATCTGATGGAAGCTATCAGGAACTTGGTCATTATCCTCTTACTTTTGAGAAAGTTGAGTAATCCATGCAGGGAAAGATCATTAAAGGAATTGCAGGTTTCTATTATATCTATGCGGAAGACGGCAATGTTTACGAATGCAAGGCAAAAGGAATTTTTCGAAAGGATAATTTCAAGCCTCTGGTAGGC
>OGQB01002833.1_pt1 | contig 12024 bp, 7 predicted proteins | sample 1553071 | NCBI WGS metagenome assembly OGQB01 (sample SAMEA2580284, study PRJEB22360) | human gut metagenome | biome: human gut; feature: human-associated habitat; material: faeces | place: Denmark | collected 2008/2010
CGAGCTGTTGGAGAATCCGTCGTTCCAGCAAGAAGATGAAGAAGGGAACATGGTGTTCAATTATGATGGTTGGGAGGTAGAGGTTTCCAACAACCCGGACGGGGCTGCGGCCAACGACTCCGTATTCGAGTTCTTCAATAACCTTCAGGCTGATATTCATCAGGGCTTGTATTGTATGAAACAAGGTTATTATCGTGTCAAAGTTTATGGATTCTACCGGTATGGTGACCTTATAGGGGCGGCAATAGCTCATCGTGATGGAACGGAAAAGCTATTAACTTCCTTGTATGTCCAAACGGAAACGGAAGACTTTGCAACACCACTTGCCAGCTTGTTCGAATGTGTACACGATGGCTTGCTCTCGCCTGACGATGCGTTGCTACCCGATTCACTGTTCCCCGGTTCCGATCGTACATACCACTGTGTGGCAGATAAACGTTTAGGGGCACGTGCTGCCATGACATGGGGGTATTATGAAGTGGATAAACCTTTCTATGTGAAAGAAGGCGAATCTGTGGTTGTCGGTGTGCGCAAGGATGACGGATTGGTCAACGATTGGGTTTGCATCGACGACTTCTCCCTTGAATATCTGGGTGATGGAGAAACCAATAGACCGGACGATTTCGTGGACAATATTGATGAGGTATTTGTCGGTGGTGAAACGGCTACAGTGGTTGCTTCCGAATGGTACACCATCAACGGTGTGCGTGTAGCCGAACCGAAGCAGCGCGGAATTTATATCCGTCGGGACAAGATGAGCGACGGAACGGTAAAGGCTGAAAAAGTGATGGTGAGATAAATTATAATTAGGTTGTTTTAACTATAAGGTCTATGGGCATAGTCTTTATGTTTCATAGACCTTTTAAAAAAAATAATAATGAAAGTATTACATTTTATTGGTTTTTTATTCTTTTTGTGTGTTTGTTATTCTTGTACTAAGGATGAACTAGTGCAAAGTGATGAAGAGGTTGCAAAAGTGAATCAATCGCAGAAGAAAAAATCTTCCGAACCTGATACATGGATGGCGGGAATAGAGATAACGGATTTATTTGGTAGTTCAATCTACAGTTTAATGGAAGATGTCAAAACCAATCGGTTTGCAGCAGTTGGTGTATATGTAAAATATAAAAGTAATCCGGACAAACCTTTTTGTTGGGAATTGGCGATGGATCCGTTAACGGATAATGGTTGGTCGTTATATGTGGAAGAGTATGTGAAGCGATTGTATTTGGTATATAATCAAAAAATAGCTACAGAAGATGATAGAATTGATGTTCCTGTTTTTTATGAAGAACGTGAGCCAATGTGGGCAAAATGTACCTTTTATAAGCAAGGTACTTTTCAAATTACCCCTTTTGACGGGATGGTTTTAAAAATTGTTTTGGGCTTTGATAAAGCTTCTGCTGGGTGTGGTTTTGTTACTACTTATGAGTCTTTAGATTTAGATTTATCTTATTATAATTCATTGCGTGTTTTTAATTTGTTACAGAATGAGGATTTGGAACTTTATCCGAAACGTTGATTAAGAGATGTTGAAAAGGTAGGAAGAAGTCTCTTTGTTTCTTATTTCTATTTGTGTCCCTACACAGTTTTGGGCTGTGTGGGGACACAAAACTGTTAAAAAATGGAGTTTTTCTGCTTTTTTCTTCTTGAATTATTTTTTTAATAAAATACTTCTTGTAATTTTGCTGCCATAATAAATCCTAATAGAAGGACTAATACATTATATTAACTTAATTTTCAAGAAGCATGAAAAACAGATTACTTGCTTTGATGGCGCTTTGCGGCGCGACTTCATCTACAATGCCTTTGTGGGCATCCGAGAATTGGCCGGATCCGACCTTGTCTTTCGTTGATCCTAATTTGACCCAAGACGAAACGGGCGGTGGTGTGTATTATATCTATCACGTAGCTACCCAAAAGTTCATGACGAACGGTGATTGGAAAAATAACTGGAAGACAGAACTTGTCGTGGGCGATGAGGGGCAAGAGATAACTTTGAGTTACGGTGAAGATTACGAATTAGTCCGTCGTCCCGAGGGCGATCCGGATCGAACGACAGCTAAGGGATGGCGCATGAGTATGATGAACGGGCCAACGAATGGTGGTTATCATGAACTTTTCATCCGCGAGGCTTCCATGGCTATTTGTGTGGATCATAATAAGCAGGGGCATATTTTATGGAAAATCACGAAACAAGATGATGGCAATTACCGTATCAAGATTTTGGATGAAGACACCAAGTTCGGTGTGAATGCCAGCGGTGGATTGTATAAGAATGCTTATATGGGCGTGAACGAGGGTGAAACGGGTGTGAATCCTGTGCTCGATACGAATATGGCCGGATTTGAGAACGGACAACTGGACTGGAAGTTCGTGACACCGGAGGCTTATAACGTATATAAGGCTAAGAAAAAGTTACAGGAGCAGTTGGATGCCGCCGATGTGGCAGGTTTCGATAAAATTGCCGATTATGCGGCACTCTATAATAGAACGGATGCTACAGCGGAAGAAGTAGAGCAAGCTGTAGAGGACTTGAAATTGGACATCTTGGAATTTAAATACAGTTCGGCTACGTCTGGCAAACCGATAGAGGTGACAGAACTGATTTCCCAACCTTCATTTAACGAAAGTACGGATGGATGGGTGACTAAGAGAGAGGGATCGAGCGGTAATTTCACTCGTAAGGCGGGTGATAAGATGATAGCCAGTGACGGCAAGGAGTGTGAAAACTTCTTTGAGTATTGGATTCCGTCTGCAGAAGGTAACCAACCGAATTGGTCCATCACTCAAGAGTTGAAGGATTTGCCGGATGGCAAGTATCGTTTAGGGGCTTATATCATGACCAATGTATTGGCACAAGGCGATGTGACAGGCCCTAAAGGTCGTTTCCTGATGGCTAAGACGTTGGCGGGCGAAGTACGTAAGGAAGCGGATGTGCCGGCTATTGAGGACCCGAATCACTCGAACGGCTATTTTGCTCCCTATACATTAGAGTTTTCTGTTATCGGCGGGACGGCTACGATTGGAATGGTCGTAGAAAACGCAAACTCTAACTGGACAGCCGTAGATAACTTTACCTTGCAATATTTGGGAAAGGCCGATGCCGCTACGGTTCGTAGTATGTTGGAGCAAAACATAAAGGATGCGGAAGCCAAATATGCGGAATATACAGGGGCTAATGAACGTTTCAGTGTGTCCGGCCAGCAAAAATACGAAGAGACCATAAAGGCAGCCCAGGATGCGGTGGCCAATGAACAGTTGGATGACGAGACTTTGATGGGATTCATTACTATGGTTCAGCTTCGCATGGACTCCTTAGCTATGGATATTTCTGCATATAAGACTTTGGCACAAAAATCTGCAGAATTGGAAGAAGCTTATGCTGGGACTGAGTACGAGGAAGTGGGACTGCCTTTGTATGAGGATTATTTGGATTTATTAGCTGACGGGCTTGCGCAACGCACGTTCAATCCCAACGAAGTGGACAGCATCCAGCCACGTGCAGACCGGATTCTGAAACAGGCCGTGTTGGAGTCTTTGCAGTCGGAAGATGGCTTGCGTACAGTGACGGGCTTGTTCACCAACATGGATTTCTCGAATGGTACTAATGGATGGACATTGACGGGAAAAGGTGACTTGAAACATGATAATACAGGGGTGGCCGAACTTTGGAATGCTAAAGGAGGCGACGGTGAAGTGTCGCAAGAACTGAACGGCTTGCCTTCAGGCTCTTATAAGATTACGATGCAGGGCTTCTATTCCCCGAGTTCGAACAATTCCAACTCTTGGCAGCAGTCTTGGGGACAGGAAGGTGATACCGCGAATGACATCTTGGGGTCACTGTTCGCCAACGATGCATCAGTGAAGCTTCATCACGTGATGGACTATCCTTTGACGGAAGAAGAAAAGGGTACGGCCGAGCGTTACGAACAAATCACCTTTACGGACGACCCGCAATACAAGGATAAGTGGTTGGTTCGTCTCAAACCGGCGGTAGCGGAAACGTTTACGAAGTTCCCGGATCGGTATGTCAACGAGGTAATTTGCTACGTGGGCGAGGATGGTAAGCTTCGGCTGGGTATCAAAACAGCTACGGCTTCTGTCGATTGGACCGGTACATGGACGGTTTTTGATAAGTTTGAAGTAGAGTATTTGGGAGCTGAAGACATGACCGGCGCCGAGACTTCTATCAATGCTTTGATAGCAACAGCTACGGATATGGTGAATAAAGAGGTTCTCACTACACAAGAAGCCAAGGACGGCCTGAATGCAGCCATCGAATCGGCAAACAAGGCTGTGTCTGAAGGTTTGACGTTGGAAGTGTACAATGAGCAAGTGGCAGGTTTGAATGCGGCTATCAAGGCCGGTCAGGAAGCCATTGATGCGGCTACCGCGTTGGAGAAGAGAAACGACAACCATAATGACAAGCTGACTTCTGTAGGTGAAGAAAGTTATGATGCTTATGTTGATACGGACGGTTTTGCGGAACTTGAAAAGGTAGTTTTGGAAATCGAAGGAAAGATAAGCGGTGAGGGCATCTTTGCTTCCATGGAAGAAATCGACGACTATAATGCCAAGATTAACAAGGCTTATACCAAGATGGTGAGTGGGGTCATTGATTTCTCTACCGCGTCTAAGGATGCGCCGGTGGACGCCACAGGTCTGATTATCACCCCGGGTTTCCAAACGCGTACTTTTAACGAAACTACGCAGGTATGGGAAGATGCTTCATCATCGGATGGTTGGACGGCTACCGGTGGTACGGCTACGAGTGGATTGAATTATGAAATCTTTAATGATACTGCTGGAATCCACCAGAAGCTCTACAACATGCCTGCCGGTTACTACCGTTTGGTTTACAATGGCTTCTACCGTGCGGGAGATATTACTCCTGCGGCTTTGTCTCGTCGTGAAGGTGTGGAGCCTCTGAACGCGCAAGTCTATTTGGACGGCAATGAATCCAAGTGGAACAAAAAACTGGTTTCCATCTTCGAGAACTTAAGCGAATATAAATACACGACAGACGACAAGGCCGTGGCAGATACGTTGTTGACCCCAGAAGATGAAGGTATGTTATATCATTTTATTATTAATGGTGTGAGTGGGGCGAAAATAGTTTTTGAAGAAGGTAAATACGAGGGCGACTTCAGTTTCCGTGTAGAAGAGGGTGAAGAACCGGTATTGGGCGTACGTAAGATCGGCAAGATTACGAACGACTGGGCTTGTTTCGACAATTTCCGCCTCTATTATTATGGAGACGGTGATGCTAACATGCCAGATGATTTCGTATCTTCAGTGGAAGAGGCTGTTGCCGACGGCAAGGCTACGGTGGTAAGTTCTGCATGGTACACTATCAACGGTGTGCGTGTGGCTGAACCGAAGCAGCGCGGCATCTACATCCGTCAGGATAAGATGAGCGACGGCACGACTCAATCCGTGAAAGTAATGGTGCGTTGAACCACCGTTATGATATATCAATAAAAATAGGTTCATAGATTAGATTGGAGGGGAGGACGAAGTGATTTCGTTCTCCCTTCTCTATTTGCCGTGTTTGTGTTAAAAATAGAGGCTTATCTTCTTTTTTTCATCCGGATTATTTTTTAGATTGAGTATTTATTGTAAATTTGCCCCTTATAAGAAATCCTATTAAAAAGCAAAATATTAGTATTAACTTAATTTCTGTAAGAAGATGAAAAACAGATTACTTGCCTTGGTGGCTTTGTGTGGCGCTACGTCGTCTACATTACCTTTATGGGCGGCCGATTGGGCTGATCCGGAACTGACGTTCGTAAAACCGGATTTGGATGGAATCAAGGGCGGACAAAGGCTTGTGTATTACGTCTATCATGTGGCCAGTGAAAAGTTCATGTCCAATGGAGCGGATTATAACACCACCTTTATTGTTTCGAATACGGGGCAGGAAGTGACGTTGAGTTATGGACCCGATTATGAGTTGATTACCCATCCGCAAGATGCCAACGATTATTCGGCAGCCAAATCCTATCGTTTGTCTTTGATGAACGCACCGAGTAACGGTGGTTTCCATGAAGTGTTTTTGGATCCCGGTATAAAATGTTACGTGGATCACAGCAAGCAAGGACATATCTTGTGGGATATCGTGCCACAGGATAATGGTCTTTATCGTATTCGGGTGAATGTGGATGATCCTCTTTACGGTACCAACAAAACCAACAATGCTGCTTATAAAAATACGTGGATTGGAGTAAATCCTAATACAGATGGAGGGTGGAATGAAGTTATCAATCCTTTGATCCAGCCCGGAACAGCCGGTTATGAAAAAGCTGAGTTCGATTGGAAGTTCGTAGAGCCGGAAGTGTACGAAGTATATGCAGCTAAAAAGAATGTGTTGAAGCCGCAATTGGAAGCTGCCGATGAGGCCGGCTATACGAATTATGCGAAGTACAAGGAGTTGTATGAGAGTGACAAGGCTACGGTGGAACAAATAGAAGATGCGGCTGAAGAACTGAAAGATGCTGTGTTGGAATTTAAATACAGTTCTGCTTCCGAAACATCTCCCGCCGATTTGACAGCTATGATTAAGAATGCTTCGTTCGAAAGTGCAGACGGATGGACTTCTTGGCGTGCTAACAACAATAATAATTTCGGCATCGTAACAAAGAATGAGGGCGAAATCGGTACGTCTGACGGCTTTGACTTCCGTACATTCTTTGAAAGATGGGTGGCAACTCCTCCCACGGGTGATTATTACATTGAACAGTCTTTAAGCGAATTGCCAGATGGAAAATACCGTTTGAAGGCTTATATCATGACGCAGCAGACGGCTGAGAACGGCGGTCCAAAAGGTCTTTTCTTGTATGCTAAGACGGTAGCGGGTGAGAGTAAGAAAGAAGCTGATACGCCTTCACCGGACGGTTCTTCTTATGCAGCGCCTTACACGGTGGACTTTTCTGTAATCGGCGGTACGGCTACTGTCGGCATGCGTTCCGAAGGCAGTAAGGACGGTTGGTCTGCCGTAGGTTATTTCACTTTGCAATATATGGGTAAAGCGGGTGCTATTACGATGCGTGATGCGTTGAACCAGAATATTACGGAGGCTGAACAACAATATGCAAACGATATAGCCGGTAAGAAGCATAGCAAGGAAGGCGACAAGAAATATGAAGAAATGATAGCTTTGGCTAAAGAAGCAGTTACCAATAATGAAGTGACTGACGATTCTTTACAATCTATAGCCAATTCTTTGTTACTTCGTATGGATAGTTTGGTTTTGGATGTGAAGGCTTATGAGAATCTGGATGCTAAGATCAATGAGTTGGATACAGAACTGGAGAATTCTATCTATACGAAGGAAGGTGTGGTGTTCGACGATTATGAAGATTATTTGGCTGAATTGGAGGAAGCACGAGATGGCGGTACATTTAACCCGAATGAACTTGATAGTATCCAGCCGCGTGCCGATCGTCTTCTGAAAGCCGGTGTTGTGGCTGCTTTGACTGACGGGCAGACGGATAATGTGACAGGGCTGATGACGAATCCGAGCTTTACGAAAAGCAATGACGGATGGACATTCACGAAAAATGGTAATGGTGACTTCAAGAACGATAATACCAATGTATCTGAGGTTTGGAATGGTCGTGAATGGGAGCTTGTTCAAGAGTTGACTGGCCTGCCGGAAGGTTCTTATCAAGTAACGATGCAAGGTTTCTATTCTCCGAGTTCACAGAACGACAATAAATGGCAGGAAGGCTGGGGACAAGAAGGTGATGAGACCAATAAGATTTTAGCCTCTTTGTTCGGAAATGATGCTTCAACGCCCCTTCATCATGTGATGGATTTCCCGCAGGATGAAAAGTTGACAGACGATATGGACGAAATTACGTGGGATGCGAGTCTGGCCGGCAAGTATGTATGTCATGGAAAAGCATCTGCACAGGCTGTCTTTGAGGCAAATCCGGAAAATTATCTTAGTACTTTGTCTTGCTATGTGGGTGAAGACGGAATACTTCGTGTGGGGATAAAGATGTCTGGTGTGACATGGAATGCCGCATGGGCAGTCTTCGATAATTTCCAGGTTACTTATTTAGGCGCTGATGATATGTCGGGAGCCAAGTCTGCTTTGGATGTACAGATTCAGGCTGCAAAAGATATGTTGGCAGCAGAATCATTAACTACTCAGGATGCCAAGGATGGGCTGAACAAGGCTATTGAGGAGGCTGTGGCTGTGGCAGACAACCTGACTCCGGAAACTTATAAAGAGCATTTCGATGCTTTGACGGAGGCCATGGAATTTGGCCAGGAAGCTATCGATGCAGCTACCGCATTGGAAACGAAAAAAGACAATCATGCGGATAAGTTGGGTTCTACGGGAGAAGGTAGTTATGAAGACTACGCCAATACGGAGGGTTTTGAAGAACTTGATGAGGTAGTATTGGAAATAGACGAAAAGATAAACAGTGACGGTATCTTTGCTTCCATGGAAGAAATCGACGGCTATAATGTCAAGCTTGACAAGGCTTACACTAAGATGATGAGTGGTAACTATGATTATGCTTCGGCCAGCAAGGAGGATAAGTTGGATGTTACAGGCTTAATTATCAATCCGAGCTTCCAAAAACGGACTTATGATGCAACTACGGCTGAATGGAAAGACGCTTCATCTGCAGATGGTTGGACGACTACCGGTGGTACAGCTACGGGTGGATTGAATTATGAAATCTTTAATGATAGTTGTGAAATTCATCAGAAACTCTACAATATGCCGGCTGGTTACTACCGTTTGGTTTACAATGGCTTCTATCGTGGAGGGGATATCACTCCTGCAGCTTTGACCCGCCGCGACAGCACAGAGGAAGTGTTGAACGCAGAGGTATATTTGGAAGGAAAAGAGTCAAAGTGGAACAATAAGTTGGCTTCCATTTTCGACAATGTTCAGGAATATAAGTATACGAGTGGCGATAAAGTATTGCCGGATTCTTTGTTCACGAACGAATATAAAGATTTGTTGTACCATTGTATTGTCAATGATGTTGCCGGTGCAAAGGCTGCTTTTGAAGATGGAAAATATGAAGAACTGTTAGAGAAAAACGGCTTTTTTGCAGAACTGGTAAAACGGCAGCGTCTGGATGCGCTGTAATAAAAAGAGATAAGGGGATATTTTATGCGATATATACTTGATTCCCGGATTGCCTTACGCTCCTGGCAGCAGGTTCCCTATGCATATTACCGGAAGGGAAGTCCATATGCCAAAGGGCTGAAAAAAGAAGAATTTGAGCTTTTGCGTTCCTGCGACGGAAAAAGGGAGCAGGAGGCGGATGATTTATTGGAAACTATGGCAGCCAGAGGCTTTATTCATCCCTGCAGAGGGGAAGAGAATCTGACAGACTGGCAGAAATACAGACATTGCGAGAATCGGTATTTTCCAAAAGTAAACTGGATGATAACCGGGAAGTGTAACTATAATTGTCTTCATTGCTTTAATGCAGCTGACAATGCCCCATCCATGAGCGAGTGGTTCCTGAAGGAAGCAGAAAAATTTCTGGATGAGGCGAGGGAATGTGGGGTAAATGCATTTACTATCACAGGCGGGGAGCCGATGCTTCACAGGAATTTTATGGACATCCTGACGGGAATTTATGAAAGAGGAATGTATGTAGAAGAGATCAATACCAACGGCTATTTTCTCAGGCAGGAAGTGTTGAACCAGATGAAGGAAAGAGGAATCCGTCCTTTAATGAAGATCTCTTTTGACGGAATCGGACATCATGACTGGCTTCGTGGACGAAAAGGAGCTGAGGAGGATGCAATCCGGGCCATCCGTTTGTGCAGGGCAAATGATTTTCCAGTAATGATTCAGACAAATGTGCACAGACACAATCTGGATACGCTTCTGGAAACAGCGAAGCTTATGGACAGCCTTGGGGTGTGGAAAATGCGCATCATCCGCACATCGGAGGCCCCAAGGTGGAAGGAAAATGCAGGTGATGCTGCTCTGGGACTGACGGAATATTATGACAGAATGCTGGAATTTGCCAGTGCATATATGAAAACGGGCTGCAGAATGGATGTGATCATCTGGCAGTTTTTGCGTCTGTATCCTGTATCTGGCAGTTATGGGATGATTCCTGTTTTGTACCGGGAAAAGGAATACAGGGATTCGCTTCCAGTATGCAAGGGGGTCAGAGGCATGGTGGCAGTTGCAGCCAATGGAAATATATTTCCCTGTCATCAGCTGTCTGGCACCTACGAACTGAATGGGGATATCCCTGGCAATGTGAAAAAGGAATCTTTGAAGCATCTGCTAAGTGACAGCCAGTATCTGTGTGAGGTATGTACGACTGTGGACAAAATCCGGGAGCACGACAGAAAATGCAGAAATTGTAAGTATTTCAAATACTGTGCGGGAGGATGCCGGGCACTGGCAATTGTGCTGACCGGGGACAAACTGGGGGCAGATCCCTCCAAATGTGTGTTTTTCGGACAGGGATATTATGAGAAAACTGTCAGTGCATTGCAGGAATATGAGAATTATACGGAAATTGCTTATAATCCGGGTACTGATATTTAATGGAAATTTAGAGCACATTTTTTCAGGCATGATGCAGACTGCAGATACATATGGAGTGGACCTGCCGGGGAAAAGGTGGCTGTAAATCTAATATAATTTTAAGGAGGATTTGACTATGGCAGAGAACAAAATGACAAAGGAAGTTTTAAAAGCTGCAAAGGGAACCGGATCTGTGGAAGAACTTCAGAAACTGGCGAAGGAAAACGGCATGGAGCTTGATGCTGCACAGGCAGAAGAAATGTATGCCAGATTACACCCGGTAACCCAGGAACTTTCAGATGATGAGCTGGACAATGTAACAGGCGGTGATTCCTGCGACGTAGGATACAGCTGCCCGAAATGCGGAAGTACGGAGGCTTCTTCCAGAGAGCCGCTTTATGGCTGCACCTATGTAACCTGCGCCTGCTGCGGTGCAACCTACTGGGATCCTACTTCCACCAAAACACAGAATTAATTGATTTTGGATGGAGGGATATTTTTGATGGAAGACGAAATAACAAAAAGAGAGCTTTCAGATGATGAGTTGGACAATGTGTCCGGTGGAGGATGCGAGGAGAATGCGCGAAACTGCTGTCCACAATGTGGGAGTACAGAAGCGAAAACAATTTTCAGTAGAGAAGACGGTTCTCTGGTTGAATGCGCTGTTTGTGGTACGGGGTACTGGAAAATTTAAAGCGCATTCCCAAAGTCCCTGGCTCGCAGCCTTTTAGTGGAAAATCCCGCAGTCCGTATTGATGATAACGGATTGCGGGATTTTTTATAAAAAAGATACTTTAATATTGCTCTTTACAATAGGTATAATTATTTTAAATATGTTTAACATTGGCAATACACAGAATTTAACATAGACAGCTATAATATCTTTCAGAAAAGGAAAAAAGAATGATATTTTTGAGTTGCTGCGAAGTAATCGAACAGTAACGCTTTTTAAGGCAAGGAGGCTTCTTTTATGAGAAAGATATTACAGAGAAATGAGAAAGTGGAGCTTAACAGTTTTATAGATGAATTTGTAAAGGCAAGACAGAAATACTTTACACCAGGTCAGGAATGGCTGGAAGCAGAGCTGGCGGAGGAAAAGATTAGCGTGTATATGGATAAAGCACAGCTGGAAAAAGATCTGGATGAGCTTGTAAAGACCAGTTTGATGTATGGCAAGGTACGGAATCTGGAAATGAAGATTCAGGTGAAAAAGACTGCAGATGGTGCTGGAATCTGTTTCTCGGATAATGGTGTTGGAAACTGGAGAAATAAGAGTATCTGTGTAACAGGAAAGCCTGGCAGAGGCCTGGAAACAAAGAAAATCTGGGGCGTGCAGGTTGCCTGAGTGTCAGTTTATTAATGGTTTGAAAAAGGTTTTTTGCAAGACAAGTCAATATGGAAATCAGATCGCAGAGGATTATGAAAATACAGGATTTCTGCGGTCTGTTTTTATAGTATGTAGCATAAAAAAACGGCAGCCCGGAAATTCCCGGGCT
>OGQB01002837.1_pt1 | contig 12019 bp, 10 predicted proteins | sample 1553071 | NCBI WGS metagenome assembly OGQB01 (sample SAMEA2580284, study PRJEB22360) | human gut metagenome | biome: human gut; feature: human-associated habitat; material: faeces | place: Denmark | collected 2008/2010
TCCGGATATTTTCCTCTGAAAAATCTTTCTGATCTGCCAGAAAGCGCCTGCACAGTTCTTCGTACTTTGGATTATCCTGTTCTCTTTCTCTTAGCAGTGCTCTCTGTAATCTCTCCCCATCCTCTACCTGAATATAGATTGGTATTACATACTCTGCTCCATAATATGCTTTTAGTTTCTCATAAGATTCCAGTGTACCGATTCCCAGATAATTTCCCTCCGAAAGATCTACCTGTCCGTCATCCGCAGTAAAATATGTCCAAATACCATGAACTGTATGATAAGCTCTGGCTTCGATCAGCTTTCCGGCTGCCTCAAACGCCTGAAGCCTTCTGTCATCTGTAAAATAATACTGTACACCTTCCTCCTCACCTGCACGGATAGGTCTTGTCGTATACAATATAAGCTTCTTAAGATTCAGTTCTTTATTTTCCACCAGCAGTGAATATATCCTGTCCTTACCGCTGGCACTTTTTCCCATAATATAAAAAATTTTTCCCATGAAATCAGCCTGGCTGCTCCTTCGTAGTATTCTGGGATATTACACGGATGGTATCATTGGTATAATCCTCCAGTCCCTGCAGATATAATCCCTCTTCCATGTATATTCTCATATTACGGATAAATTGTCCAGTAATCTGTTCTCCCGGAACGATCAATGGGATTCCCGGCGGATACAGATATCCAAATTCCGCAGATATCCTGCCAACGCTTTCTTCCAGTCTGCAAACCTCACTCTCCGCTTCCATCGCCTCAGTGACAGACATAAGCTGATTCATAGATGTATATGCAACTCTTTCAGCAATCTGTCCTTCTGTTTTTCTCTTTTTCTGTGATTCTTCCTGATCAATTTCTTCTATTGCCCGGCACAGTCTCTCAAACCCTTCCTCGCTGTCACCAACTGCTGCCAGTGCAAGTACATAATGCTCCGTTTGCATCTCTACCTGAATGTGATATTTCTCAAGAAGAAGCTGTGCCAGTTCTGTTCCAGTCATCGAAGTATATCGTGTAGAAAAGATCAACTTGGACCGGTCATAATCAAATACTCCTGCTGAACCGATTTCCGGAGAAACCAGACGGATATACTTACATTCTGAGAGTCTTCGTCTTGCCTTCTCAAGAATTCTGGTAAATTCCCTGAACATTTCTTTCCCATCCGTAACCATCTTATCCATACAGGCATCTATACTTGCCATCAGGATATAGGACGGACTGCTGCTCTGATAAATCCCCATAAATCTTCGAATCAGTCTGCCGTCCACACGCTCACTGCAGTTATGAAGAACTGCTGTCTGTGTCATTGCCGGAAGTGTCTTATGAAAACTCTGGATAACCAGATCTGCTCCCAGATCTGCCGCTGATACCGGGAAATAATTTGAAAAATGAAAATGTGCTCCATGCGCCTCATCCACGATCAATGGCACGCCATACTTATGAGCAATCTCTGCAATCTCTTTTACATCTGAAACAACACCGTCATACGTAGGTGAAGTGATCAGCACTGCCTGAAGTTCTGGATTCGCTGCAAGACATCTTTCCACCTTGTCCGGAAAAATTCCGCCGTTTATCCACCACTCCCCGTCCATCTGTGGATAGATATAAGTTGGTTTCAAATTTCTCAGATAGATAGCGTGGTACACAGCCTTATGGCAGTTTCTTGCAACAAGAATCTGTCCGTTTCTCGGAACTGCTGCTGAAATTGCAGAAAGAAGAGCTGCCGTGCTTCCATTGACACTGTAAAAACTCTCTTTGACTCCATAAAGTTTTGCCACATTCCGCTGTGCTTCCAGAAGAATATCCTCCGGATGATGAAGATTATCAAATCCCTCGATTTCAGTGATATCTCTCTCAAAAGGGAAGTCTCCCCTTACTGATTCTGCATTTCTTTTGTGCCCCGGCATATGAAAAGGATAATAATCAGACCGGCTGTACTCTTCTAGTTTTCTGTATAATCTCTCCATTAAAGATTCTCCATATTCGTTATACTTTGAAACGATAACCTACTCCCCAGATAGTCTCTATATACTGAGGCTTTGCTGTATTAAACTCAATTTTTTCACGGATTTTCTTGATATGAACTGTAACAGTTGCAATATCTCCTACTGACTCCATATCCCAGATCTGGCGGAACAGTTCTGCTTTTGTAAATACACGGTTCGGATTCTCTGCAAGAAAAGTAAGAAGATCAAATTCCTTTGTTGTGAATGTTTTTTCTTCTCCATTTACCCAGATACGTCTCGCAGTCTTGTCTATCTTGATGCCACGGATTTCAATAATATCATTCTTTACCGCACTGGAACCTACCAGTCTGTTGTATCGCTCCATATGTGCTTTTACTCTGGCCACCAGTTCACTCGGACTGAATGGCTTGGTCATATAATCATCCGCGCCAAGACCGAGTCCACGGATCTTATCAATATCATCTTTCTTTGCAGATACCATAATGATCGGGATATTTTTCTCCTGACGTACCTGACGGCATATATCAAACCCATCTACTTCCGGAAGCATCAGATCCAGGATAATCAGATCATAATCTTCATTGAGTGCTTTTTCAAGGCCCACATCTCCTCTGTTTGCTATCTCTACTTCAAATCCGGAAAGTTCCAGATAATCCTTCTCCAGATCTGCAATTGCTTCTTCATCTTCGATGATCAGTATTTTACTCATTTCATAGGTACCTCCTGATATTTTCTCAAAACAAAGTACATGATCGTTCCGATTCCTTCCCGACTGGTTGCCCACACTTTGCCACCATGATCCTCCAGAATCTTACGAACGATAGAAAGACCGATTCCGCTTCCTCCCTTGGATGAATTACGTGAAACATCCGTCCTGTAGAAACGGTCAAAAATATACGGCAGATCTTTAGATGCAATTCCCTTGCCATTATCCTCAATCTCAACCTGTACGAAATCTCCGACATCTTTTACTCTGATCTGTATGATGCCCTTCATTCCATTCTGCTTATCCATATATTTAATGGCATTGCTGATGATATTATGAATCACTCTTCGTATCTGTTCGCCATCTGCAATTACAAGCACATCTTTATCTACATAATTTGCATAGCAGAGCTGGATACCTCTTGTTTCCAGCTCCAGTCCCACTTCTTCTGCACAGTCAGAGAAATAATCTTCTACATTCAGCTTACTGAATGTATATGGGATACGGTTCGTATCAATTTTAGAATAGAACGTCAGCTCATTGATCAGATGATCCATCTCATTGGTCTTATTGTAAATCGTCCTGACATAGCGGTCCATCTTCTCCGGTGTATCTGCCACACCATCCATGATTCCTTCTACATATCCCTTCACCGCTGTGATCGGAGTCTTGAGGTCATGGGAAATGTTGCTGATCAATTCTTTATTTTCCTTATCCATGGCGATTTTTTCTTCTGCTGATTCTTTCAGTCTGCGGCGCATCTCTTCGAAATCCCGGCAAAGCTCCGAAAATTCATCTGTTCCCTCGACATCCAGAACAAAATCCAGATTTCCTTCCTTGATATTCTGCGTCGCCTTTCGCAGTTTGACCAGCGGTGCCGCCACACTTCTGTAGATCCACAACCCCACAGAAACGCCTGTGAAGATAAGAATGATAAAAGCAGTAAAAAAAAGATCCTTCGTCATGATCTGGATTCTTGCCTGACTGCTTCCCGTATCGGAAATTGTAATATCATAGGATGTTTCCTGTGCAGATTCATTGTTGGCTGCATTCCTGTGCTGTGTCTCACTGATTCCAAACAGGGCAGCAGCAAATAAAAGAAGCGGTACCAATATTACCATCATGAATCCCACAATGATTCTGTTTTTCAGTTTCATGAAATTCCCTCATTTCTGTAAAACTTATAATTGCTTCTTAAGCAAAAAATGAACGCACAATATCGAAGTTCTTCTTCGCTATATATGCGTTCATTATATCATATCACTATATTCTTATCTCTAAATTTTCTATAAAATCCATGGAACCGTCGTGTATTTTACAGATATTTCTTAAGATCTTCGACTTTGTCCAGTTTTTCCCATGGAAGATCTACATCTGTACGGCCGAAATGTCCGTAAGCAGCAGTCTGTTTGTAGATTGGTCTTCTCAGATCAAGCATACGAATGATTCCTGCCGGACGAAGATCGAAGTTTTCACGAATGATTTCTACAAGTTCTGTCTCGGAAAGTTTGCCTGTTCCAAATGTGTTCACATTGATGGAAGTAGGTTTTGCTACACCGATTGCATAAGAAAGCTGGATTTCACATTTGTCAGCCAGTCCTGCTGCAACAATATTCTTTGCAACATAACGTGCTGCATAAGCTGCGGAACGGTCAACTTTTGTGCAGTCTTTACCGGAGAAAGCACCGCCGCCGTGACGTCCTGCTCCACCGTAAGTATCAACGATGATCTTACGACCTGTAAGTCCACTGTCACCATGAGGTCCACCGATTACAAAACGTCCTGTAGGATTGATGAAATATTTTGTCTCATCATCAACCATATCAGCAGGGATGATTTCATCGAATACATATTTTTTGATATCTTCATGAATCTGTTCCTGTGTAACTTCCGGATCATGCTGTGTAGAACATACAACTGCATCGATACGGATCGGTTTTCCTTCTTCGTTATATTCAACAGTTACCTGTGTTTTTCCGTCTGGTCTTAAGTATGGCAGAGTTCCGTCTTTGCGTACTTTTGTCAGCTGGCGTGCAAGTTTGTGTGCCATGTTGATCGGATATGGCATATATTCTTCTGTTTCATTGGAAGCATATCCAAACATCATACCCTGGTCTCCGGCACCGATTGCATCGATCTCGTCTTCACCCATTTTTGCTTCCAGAGCTTTATCAACTCCCATTGCGATGTCTGTGGACTGCTCATCGATTGCTGTGATAACTGCACATGTTTCTGCATCAAAACCGTATTTTCCACGTGTATAGCCAATTTCTCTTACGGTATCTCTTACGATCTTCTGGATGTCAACATAAGCACTTGTGGTGATCTCACCCATAACAAGTACAAGACCTGTTGTTGTAGCTGTTTCACATGCTACACGACCCATTGGATCTTCTTTCATGATTGCATCAAGAATGGCATCGGAAATGGCATCGCACATTTTATCCGGATGGCCTTCAGTTACTGATTCAGAAGTAAATAAAATTTTTTCTTTCTCCATTGTTAACCTCTTTCTGTAAATAATCAGTTAAATGTTCTACGAATTACTCCATTGCTCCGCAATTCTCGTAATTCTGCAATCAACAACAAATAAGACAGCCCCAACAATAGGACTGTCTTGAAATTTATTTCAATCCTCTTATTGTTCGATGACTCGCTCAGGTTGGCACCTTCCTTATACATAAAGGGGTTGCCGTGGCTTCATAGATCCTTTGTACCTCCACCACTCTGAATAAAAGGCCGTTTTATTTAGTTATTCTTAGTTGATATTGCAGTACATACAATATACTCATTTTATATAATTGTCAAGTATAAGAACTGACAATTTTTATCATCCTACGCGAAGACGGAATTTCTGGATTTCTTTCTCGCTGGAAACTTTCTCAATCTCAGCACCGAGACTTCTCAGTTTCTCTTCGAAATTCTCATATCCACGCTGGATATAAACGATATCATCAACAACAGTGATTCCGTCTGCTGCCAGACCTGCAATGACAAGTGCTGCTCCTGCACGGAGGTCCGGTGCACTTACTCTTGCGCCTGTCAGTTTCTTGACACCGTCGATGATTGCTGAATTACCTTCGACTTTAATGCATGCTCCCATTCTGGAAAGCTCGTCCGCATATTTGAAACGGTTTTCAAAAATACTCTCCGTAACAATACTGGTTCCTTCTGCAAGTGCCAGAGTTACTGCGATCTGCGGCTGCATATCTGTCGGATATCCCGGATAAGGAAGTGTCTTCACATGTGTGCGGTGAAGTCTCTTGCCTGCACGTACACGTACAGCATCATCAAATTCTTCAACCTCACAGCCGATTTCTTCCAGTTTGGCTGTAGTTGCTTCCAGATGTTTCGGGATAACATTCTTAACGGTAACATCACCACCGGTTGCTGCAGCTGCGAACATAAATGTTCCGGCTTCAATCTGATCCGGGATGATGGAATATTCAGTACGGTGAAGTTTCTCAACACCTTTGATACGGATAACATCTGTACCTGCACCTTTGATGTTGGCGCCCATGCTGTTCAGGAAGTTCGCAACATCAACGACATGCGGCTCTCTTGCTGCATTCTCAATGATCGTACGTCCTGACGCCATAGATGCTGCCATCATGATATTGATCGTAGCTCCTACAGAAACTACATCTAAGAAGATATGACTTCCGTGAAGATTCTCTGTCTCGGCAACGATCGCACCGTGAAGAATATTCACAGATGCACCAAGTGCACGGAATCCTTTGAGATGCTGGTCGATCGGACGACTTCCGATGTTGCATCCGCCAGGAAGTGGTACTTCTGCATGCTTGTATTTACCAAGTAATGCACCCAGAAGATAATAGGATGCACGGATTTTTTTAATATATTCATAATCAACACTGATGTCGTTGATCGTAGAACCATTGATTTTTACTGTAGATCTGTTAATTCGCTCTACCTGTGCGCCAATACCGGCGATTGCTTCCAATAAAACATTAATGTCTCTTACATCAGGCAGGTTCTCGATAAGGATTGTTTCATCCGTCATAATTGCTGCAGAAAGAATTGCAAGTGCAGCATTTTTGGCGCCACCAATTTCTACTTCTCCCACTAACGGGTTGCCGCCTTTAATTACATACTGTTCCATAAAGCACCTCTATAATTATTTTCACTCCGTAAGCCGAAGCAAATATCAGAAATTTATTATCAGACTTTTAAACACTTTTAATACTTTGTTAAAAAGCTCAGTTTCGTATTATAACACAAATTTCACATTTGTAAATAAAAATTTCCTCTGTACGCTTCTGCTCCCCTGCTTTTCAATGGTTACTCTTACTTTTCTTTCAGTGTTTTCAAAAGAATCTCCAGACTTGCTTCCAGATCTTTCCCCTCTTCATCTATCACAATATCTGCGTACTTTTCGTACAATGGAGTTCTTTCTTCATACAGATCCGTAAGATTCTGTCCTTCTCTCAGCAAAACGCCTCTACCCTTCAGATTTCCGAGTCGCTTTGAAAGAGCATTTAAAGACAATTTCAAATACACAACGGTTCCTATGGATTTCAGATGTTCCATGGCTTCTTCGCAGTAAACAACGCTTCCACCTGTTGCAATGACCGTATTCTCTGCCTCTATTGATGCATTGACACGATTCTCAACATCTTTAAATCCTTTATATCCTTCTTCTTCTATGATTTCGGACAGGCGTCTCTTTTCCTGTTTCTGAATCAGAAGATCGGAATCAAGGAACTGATAGCCCAATACCTTCGCCAGTACAACCCCTATTGTACTTTTTCCTGCTCCCGGCATTCCTATCAACGTTATATTATTCATAAAATTTCTTTTCTCCTGTCTCTTATGAATTGCTTAAAGAATATTTTACCATAAACAGCAGTATTCTGCAATCTCTTTTAAATCAAGGCTTGGCGGTCTTTTTCGTTTTTGGGCGAACAGCTTTTTTACGTTTTTTTACACTGTATCCAAAAGTTCCCAGCTTCTTTCCTGTGCCAAGATATTCTCCATGAGAATAGACCAGCGGTCTGGCTCTGTTCAGGTCAAAACGATTATTTTCGTCCATATAGCGTTCGTCTGCATGAACTGCAACAACCTCTGCCAGAAACATATGATGTGAACCAAGCTCTCTGATTTCTTTTACTCTGCATTCGATCGACACCGGAGCCTCTTTTATCATCGGTGCTTTTACGATATCCGCCTTTTCTCTCGTAAGTCCGGTCTCTTTGAATTTATCTACATCACGTCCGGATCTGACTCCACAGTAATCCGTTGCTGCAACAAGTTCTTCTGTTGTCAGATTGATCACGAATTCTCCGGTTTCTTTTATCATGTGATAGGAAAAACGCTCCGGTCTTACTGAAATATAAGCCATCGGAGGATTGGTACAGATGGTACCGGTCCATGCAACCGTTATAATATCATCCTGCCCTTTCCCATCTGTAACGCTCACCATGACTGCCGGGATCGGGTATATCATATTGCCTGGTTTCCATGTTTGTTTCGCCATTTGTTTTCCTCCGATTTATACGTAATCGCTGCCGATCATCTGTGCGGCCTCCATAAGTGGCGGAATCAGCTGTTTCTTACGTGATACGACACCTTTCAGATAAATCGTTCCATCCTTAGGTTCAATCTTAAATGCATTGACAGCCATTTCCTCACTTCCCTCGCCATAGAACAGAAGCTCTGTAGACTGCTCCATAATATCTGTCAGCATAAAGTATACTCTTGATACACCGTGACGTCCGCATTCGCTGACCATAAACGGAATCAGACGCTCTTTGATCTCGCGCAGTTCATCTGCGTCCATGGAGCTGATCTGACCTACACCGAAGCAGATATCTCCCTCTGCAATAAACTTCTTGTAATCCTGATAGAAGATTTCCTCCGGAGATTTGTCTTTCAGATTGCTTCCTGCCTTAAACATTTCTCTTGCAAATTCTTCAATGGAAATGTCTGCAATAAGTGCAAGTGCACCTGCAGCCATTTTGTCCTGCAGTGTACAGGTCGGAGAACGGAACATCAGTGTATCAGAAATGATCGCAGCGCAGAGAAGTCCGGCGATTTTAGGCGGAATCTCCAGTTTCTGTTCTCCATACATCTGATACATGATCGTACCTGTACAGCCAACCGGCTGATTGCGGAAACTGATCGGCTGCATTGTCTGCAGTGTGCCCAGTTTGTGATGATCAATGATCTCCATGATATCAGCCTTATCAATATTATCTACAGCCTGGTCTTTTTCATTATGATCTACCAGAACCACTTTTTTCCTGTGCATGTCCAGGAAATTACGTCTGGAAATCGTACCAATACATTTGCCTTTTTTGTTGATGACCGGGAATGCACGATGACGATGTTTGATCATTACTTCCTGAATATCATCTGTAAAATCTTCTGTGTTAAATGTAACCAGATTATCTGTTTTCATGATATATTTAACAGGAATACTCTGATTGATCAGACGTGAGATCGTAAAGGTATCATACGGAGAAGAAATAATGACTATATCTTTCTCATGTGCCAGTTTCAGTACCTTTTCGGTAACTTCAATCCCCATTCCAACGATGATACAGCTTACATTCTGCTCAATCGCCTGCAGATGGTCTTCTTCACGATTACCCATGATGACCATATCATTTTCTTCTACATATTCTTTCATCTTATCCGGATTGGCAGTTGCTACCATAATCTTTCCCTGGATAAAATATCCATGTGCGTTACCTTCGATCACTTTTCCTCCGATTGTCTCAGCGATTCGCTGATACTGCGTTCTCGCTCTGGAAAGAAGATAGCTGTCTGTTGTATCCATATATGTTTTTGCAATATCACCAATTGTGATCAGGCCTTCCAATGTGCCGTCTTTTTCACGAATCGGCAGAGAAACGATGCTGTTTTCCTGCATCAGATCCCATGCATTTTTCAGTGACATGCTCTTATTTGCTTCCGGACTCAGGCGGATATCCATATCCTTTACCTGTGTTCCTATATTGCTTAAGTATCCTGGTGGATGTACTCCAAAACGATTCAGTACATATTCTGTTTCTTCATTGATCTGTCCTGCACGTTTTGGAATATATCTGCTTTCCTGCGTAGTTCTGTTTTTGATATCACAATAGGCGATTGCAGAACAGATGGAATCTGTATCCGGATTTTTGTGTCCGATAACAAAAATTTTTTCCTGATTTTTCATAAAAATAAAATCCTCTTATTAATTAATCTAATTTAATGTTTGCAAAAAGTGATCCCAGAGAAGTCGTTGCCTGCTCTCCTGCATCCGGCACTTCGTAAACCTCTTCTTCGATTTCCTTTGCCATCATATCTGTTGCTTCTTTGATGCTGAGACTGAGTTTGCCATCTTTGATCGCAGTAACTTTGACCTTTACCGTATCTCCCACTGCCAGAACCTCTGATGGTTTCTTGATCCTTTTTTCACAGATCTGTGAAATGTGAACCAGGCCGGAAAGTCCATTTCCAAGATTTACAAATGCCCCATATGGCTGAAGACTCTCTACAGTTCCTTCTGTTACAAGACCAATCTCCAGGTTTGAAACTTTATTTTTTCTTTCTTCTTCCGCTTTTGCTCTGAGAATTTCTTTGGCAGAAAGAATCAGTTTCTTACTTTCTTTGTCTACATCCAGCACCTGTACCTGAATCGGTTTATTCAGATATTCTTCTGTGTCCTCCACATAATTCAGTGCAAGTTTGGATGCTGGAATAAATCCCCTTACACCTTCCACATACGCAATAACACCGGCATTTGTGATTCCTTTTACTACAACATCCAGCACTTCACCGGATTCTTTCAGTTCTTTTAATTTATCCCATGCCAGCACGTCTACTGCCTCAACTCTGGAAAGAAGAATATTTCCCTGTCCATCGTCTTTTCTTACAACTGTTGCAGAGACTTCATCTCCTTCATGTACTTCATCCTTCAGGCTGAATCCCGGTTCTCTGCTGTAGTTTTCTGCCGGAATCACGCCCTCTGCATAATATTTCAGATCAAGGATTACTTCTTTTTCATCTACACTGATTACAGTCCCTGTAAGAATATCGCCTTCTTCTATTGTTTTCATAGACTCTTCCAGTTCTTTTTCATAATCTTTCATTGATTCAGCCATGATTTTCCGTTCTCCTTTACTTATACTTGTTATTCTTTATTTATTATCTGTATTATAGCATGCCACATGTTTTCGCAATGCATTTCCTTCAATACATTCTTTTGTACCCTTATATCAATTATATTATAACCTGTAAAATAAAAAAAGCCCCCAAAATAGGGGCTTATAAACGAGGAGTGCCCCGGCAGTGGTTTACCGGGGCGATTATTATGAAAAAATTTATGTGTAATGAAGAACATTACAACGTCTGTTTTGTGTAGCTCTTTCGAACTATCCTTATAGTACCAGTCATTTATGAACATAGTATGAACAAGTCATGAACCTTTCGTGTATTTGCACAATTTTTTCGTTTTTCATCCTCGTTTTTTATAAAAATGTAACATATGGTTTTTTTATGTTATTTTACTTGTTGTGTATTTTATACATTGTCGTATAACAGAACTCTTCTTAGTTCAGAAATCCTTTTACAAGCTCAACAAGTTTGCCAAGAATTCCCTTCACATCTTCTTTCGTAATTCCAAGGCTTTCCAGTTTGTCATACACTTTGTTTACCTGAGATCTCAGCTCATTCTCATCCAGATCCATGTTTTTGAATTTATTGTACAGCTGAATTAATGTGGATTTGTCAGAATCAGAAAGAGTTACCCCTAATTCTCCAGCTGCAACATCCAGTGCACTGCTGATCTGATCATCTGTTACATTTACTGTTCCCAGAGTTTCTTGGGCAGAGATAATAAGATCTACCACTTTATCCGGATCTGATAACAGGTCATCTACTCCACTCTGCTCCAGAAGTTCTACTGCCTGATCTACAGCAGCATCTGTTGTCTGATCTGCATAAACCATGGCAGGTGCAGTACATGTAAGAGCTCCTGCAAGAATAAATGCACTTAATTTGTTTATTTTCATCATTTTAATTACCTCCTGAATAAATACAATTACAGTTTCTATCAATGATACGAACTGCATTATAACACACTCTGAAAAAAAAGCTGTAAAATATTCTTAATTCATAGAACTTTCGACAATCGTTCACTTTTTTTTCATAAGTTAAACATGATTCCATCACAATTTCTGGATATACTAAGACCATAAAAATAATACAGCCAACATTATTTTTATAAAATTTTCTTTTTCATATGTTGATTGCCGAAAAGCAATCAACTCTCCTTCCTTTTAAATTTAATAACTAAGACTTCCCATACCTAAAATGGGATTCGCACCTTGAAAATTCAATATTT
>OGQB01002840.1_pt1 | contig 12014 bp, 11 predicted proteins | sample 1553071 | NCBI WGS metagenome assembly OGQB01 (sample SAMEA2580284, study PRJEB22360) | human gut metagenome | biome: human gut; feature: human-associated habitat; material: faeces | place: Denmark | collected 2008/2010
TTCGCAGATGTTGGAGTAACCGGCTTTGTAGGCTTCGCTCTTTTCATCACAAGGTTCAGGCAACTGTATCATAATAAATTTACGGTGTCCCCCGTCCTCGGCGTTCAGTTTCATTACAGCATGGGCAGTAGTAGCGGAACCAGAGAAAAAATCAAGAACCACATCCGACATAGATGTAGCATAGCTAGTAATTGTCTTCAAGAGTTCTACTGGCTTGGAATAGTCAAATACAGCAGCATCAAAAACCTGAGTTATATTTTTCTTTGAATTATCGTTAGAATACTCATTTTCAATAAACTCTAGTGTGGAAATCGCCTTTGTTCTCTCCATATATTCGAGTTGAAAGCCATTTCCTTTTTTGACAATTTTGCAATTCTGGTACGTCTTTGTATAAATTCTAGAATGGCTCTCATAATCTTTGATTACGATAAAACCATTTTTTAGCCCAAACTCAAATAATTCTTTACTCCATCTCCATGCCCAATCTGCACGTGCATGATTTCCCTTTTGGCGTTCAAGATACTTTTCATACGATTGACCAGGGTAAAAAGTTTTTCCTTTAACCGTAATCGGATAATCTAAACTAGCACTATATTGTAGACTATCATAATCCAATGTTTGGTTAAGTTTATATTTTCCACGGGTATCTATAAATTCATCACTAAACTTAAATCCATCATCCGTGTGTGAAGGCAAATAAAGCTTTACTGCGCTACTTTTTGCGTATGATAAAAGATAGTCATGATTTCTTGCTATTGCTTCAGTCGTTTTCCCTGCCTTTTTGGTAACGCGCGGAAAGCAGGCAAGATAATTTTCTTTTCCAAAAACTTCACTACAGACTTTTAATGAATTTTCAATTTCATTATCGTCAATACTAATAAAAATGACACCATCTTCTGCCAGCAAATCTTTTGCCAATTTCAACCGCGGATAAATCATATTGAGCCAATCCGTATGAAAGCGGCCATTGCTTTCGGTGTTGGTCACCATGCGGTTGCCTTCTTCATCATACTGACCGCTATTATCCATATAGTCCGCCGCACTCTGGGCAAAATCGTCCTCATAGACAAAATCATTGCCGGTGTTGTACGGCGGATCAATGTAGATCATCTTGACCTTGCCCAGATATGTTTCCTGCAAGAGCTTCAGCACTTCCAGATTATCGCCCTCGATATAAAGGTTCTCACTGTCAAAGCCGCCGGGTGTGCCATCTTTGCCAAAGCTGTCTGCCACAACCGGGCGCAGCGTTGCCGTAATGGGCGCATTGGCCGCCAACATCGCCTTTTTCTTGTCCGGCCATGTAAACTGGTAGCGCTCTTCCCGACCCTCCACAATGGAATCGGAAAGCTCCTGCCGCAGAACGTCAAAATCAATGGCGTGTTCTACTTTGCCGTCACGTTTTACCTCGGTAATGGCGTTGGGAAACAGCTTGCCGATTAAATCTATGTTGCGCTGTACACCGTCAAGGCTGTGCATTTTAAGGTTGTCCATAACTATAAACTCCTTATTTAGGATAACGATTTCGGATTTCAATTGCTTCTTCTATCAGTTTTTCAATATTATCTTTAATATCTTGATAAACAACCTTACTCGTTACATATGGCGGATCATATGCTTTACATACTGCGCTCATCAGAACGTCATTATCATCAAGTGGAGTACTTCTGTGAGATATATAATTTATTTGTCTATCAATGTAAAAATCATCAAAAGGATTGTGTCCTTTTGATGCCTGCCGTCCCCAATAATCTTCCAGTCCGTGAATGTAAATTCCAACGACTCCTTTTCCAAGTCTCCACGCTTGCTCAATTTCATATTGAACCCACCTGCGTGAAGCTGTATCAGTTCCAATGAGAACAACTATGCAAGAACGCATTCTCATCTCACTGTCAATCCATGCTTTAATCGCCGTATCGCTCTTCAAGCGAACTTTTTCCCAACCATTATCAAAAAATATTTCCTGCCCATCTACAGCCCCTATGTTTCTGACCTGTCCAACACGCCAAATATCTTTGTCAAAATGAAAACTAAAAAAGACTTGTCTCTTTGCCATCTTAAATCACTCCTGCAAATTTCAACGACACAATTATGACTCCAATAATAATAATTGGAACATAAAACATCCAGATGCTTGGGGATTGTAAACATTTAAGCCACGTTGCGTTTGCATCATAAAGTTCCGTATTTGAACATCTTGAATCTAAAGAAAAATCTGGAACGATTTTTTCATTCCGTATCTTTTCGTACAGAATCCGATACTGCTTTTCTAATTTGAGATAGTATGTATCCATCACCAGAAAGCAGATTACTGGAAGGAACGCAATCAATAATATCCATGCGCTCACCTCTGTAAAGGAAATCGCTGCTATCCCTGTCACAATAGTTGCTGCAAATCCTTTGTAAATTGCTGCTGATGTTGACATACGATCAATGACGCCCTGTATCATCTGAAGATGTACGACCTTGTCTTCATGCCTTGTTTTTTCATTTACTTCCAGCTCAGTTTCAGTATCCATTATTTCGTTCCTCAATGATTATTCAGCCAGTCTCTAAGAGGATTTATTGTACGATTTCCTTTTTCGTCTTCAGTCACAACATAATAGCCCCTTTGTACTGGGGTTCTATCTCTATAAAATTCCGTTCCATCATAATAAGCGATATATGGATATATCTGCATATACTCATTTCCTTTATAGGAAGCATCATCATACCCTTTTCGTTTTAACGGTAATATGGCGATATCTTTACTATTAAACTTCTGCGCATCTCCATATCCAAGTTCCCAATTACACCACTTCGATTCAACTGCCAAATCCGTTGCAAGAAGGATGAATTTGTCGCACTGACGAATACGCTCTTTAATTTTTGATGCCGTCACACCAGAAGTCACACTCGGCATAGAAGAATCTTTGCTGTCAATGTAAGCCTTGACATTATAGTTTTTCTCCAAGAAACCAATAAGACCGCTTAAATCCTCAAGGTCTTCATGTTTATGAGAAATAAAAACTGTCGTCATTCCATAAGATTGATAAATACTGGAAACCTCTCTGGATGCCGAATCCAGTCTTATCCCATCTTTATAATTCGAGAATTGACCACTTTCTAAAATTCGCTTCATTTTTATTTTCCTCTTTCCCGTATGTCTTTCATAGCACTCAGTTTTTGTACCAATTCAAACTTCTTCTTCGGTTGCTTTTCCTTCCGGATTTTAGCTTCCAATGTAGCAGTCTGCTTTTCAATTTGTTCCCGTTGCTTTTGCTGTTCAACGCTTTCTTTCAGAGTAGTACCATTTTTGTCAGCCAGAACCTCGCCTGCAATCTGACGGACAAAATTCTCATACACGGCATCCAGCGAAAGCCCATCCAGATGCACCGGCAGGTCGTCTTCGTCCAGCCAATCCGTAGAATAATAGCGGTCAACCTTAAAGGCCGTCTTGCCTGTCGCAGCCTCCTTGTAGCCGATGACAGCACGATACTTGCCCTCGTATTCCAGCAAAAAGAGGATGTGATACGGAATTTCCCGGTCGATCTGGCGCAGCACACTTTCGTCCAGCTCCGGGGCAGACAGCCGCATCTCAAACACCTCGATCTCCGTCACCTGCTCCCCAGCCGCCAGATTCAGGGTGGTGGCAGCAATCTTATTGCGCCAGTAGATGATTTTGATCTGCTCGACAAAGGCCTTCTTCATAGCCGGAGTGACAGCGATGTTCTCATAGAACTTCTGCTTCGGGATGCGTTTATTGAACTCGGTAGATACAGGTAAGCCCAGCACGTTTTTCACCCCTGTGCGTTCATTTTACAACAAGAAAGCAAATCAATTCAAAATCATCCAGTCCGGACACCTGACTGAGCAATGCCGTTGTTCCGCCCGCAGAGAACAGGCTGTCGATGTCGCTTTCTTCTTTGACATCAATGATTGAGTCAATGGCTTCACTCAGCAATTCGGACATTTCTGCCATGTCCTTTCCATCGTCTGTTTCCCTATTGAAGCGTTCATACACCTCTTTGATTGGCTCAGTCTTTCCACGGCACAGCAGCCGGATATCATCCAACATCTTTTTCGGATTCAGATAGTCGCAGATGATCTGTCCGTCCACTCCGATATAAACCATGTAGAACGGATGGATCCGGTTGCGGTTATCCGCATTGACGCTATTATTGATGTTTTTCAGCACGAAGATCACGCCCTCCGGCAGTTCATCCGTAGCTGGAACCACCGCATGAAGTCCACGGGGCTTCTTGTCCAGATCGCCGTTGTGCTTGATGTAATCCAGCAGGTCGAGCCGGAACTCGTTCAGTCCCAGATCCATGATGGAGATGCCGTCCGACATATCCTCGATGTCAACGACCTCTTCCTGCAAGCGTTTCAGCTGTGCCTTGCGGTACTCCAAATCACCCTTTTCTTCGGGGTTGATAAGGTCATCATCTCCGGTAGAGGTCATAACTGTGATTTTCATGCGGGTCTCCACACGGGATTTCAGGTTGATGTAATCGTCCAGCGTCAGATCAGGCCAGAAGTTCACAAGCTGGATGTACTGGTTTCTGCTGCCGATACGGTCGATTCGTCCAAAACGCTGGATAATGCGTACCGGGTTCCAGTGAATGTCATAGTTGATCAGATAATCGCAGTCCTGCAAGTTCTGACCTTCAGAAATGCAGTCTGTCGCAATCAGCACATCAATTTCCGTGGCACTACCGGGCATCAGAACATCCCGGTCTTTGGAAATGGGAGAGAAGCAGGTCAGCACGTTGTTGAGTGTTGCCTTGAAGCCTTTGATCGTGGTACGTCCGTCAATCGAGCCAGTAATTACAGCGGTATTCAGCCCATATTTCTGCTTTACAAATGCACTCACATTGTCAAAGAGGTACTCTGCCGTATCCGAAAATGCAGAGAAAATCAGCACTTTTCTGTTGTCGGCATTGATCGGGTGCTCAATTTTTTCAGACAGCAGCTTGAACAGTTCTTGCAGCTTTGTGTCATGCTGCGGCGTGATATCTGCCACCATAAAGGTCAACAGCTCCAGAATTTCTGCATCTTTCCGAAGCTCCGTACGCCAGCTCTTCCAGTCCATATCCGCAAGGTCGATTTTGACTTTTTTGCCGACGGTGAAAAAGTCAGTGTTTTCATCGTCCATGTCAAAATCGTCTCCGGCCATGTCGTATATATCCAGATCAGCGTGGCCGGAGCGTTCAAACTGGTCAATGGACTGAATCGTACCATCAATCAGTTTCTTGATGCGCATCAGGGTCAGCTGGAACGAATGTACAGAGCTTTCCAGCCGTTTCAGCAGATTGATACTCATCAACCGACAAATACCCTGCTCACGGCCTCTCTGGGTCAGATTTTCTCCCTTATTGTGCGTCAGCTCCTGATATTTCTGGATCTTACTTGCGAAGATGTAGTTGGAGGGCATATAGACGCACAAGCTCAGCTGAATCAGCTGCTCATAAATTTCGTTGTAGTTGATGGCATTATTCAGGTCTGTCAGACATGGCCGAACGGAAATCGGCTTCAACCGCTCTGGGAACTTTCCGATAGCGTTGGTGTTGTAGTACTTCTCGATATGCTTCCGAGAACGTGCGATGGTAACACTGTCCAGCAGCTCGAAGAAGTCGAAATCCAATGTCCGCAGCAGCGCATCCGTGGTTCTCTCTTCTGGTTTCAGTTTGCTCCATGCGTTAAAGGCTTTTTGCGCCTGCTTAAAGATGTCTTCAATGCTCTTTGAGGTGTTCAGCCTTTCATCCAGATATTCGGAGTTTCCCTCATAGGCAAGGGCCAGCTGATTTTTCAAATCCACAAAGCGGTTGTTGACCGGCGTTGCCGAAAGCATCAGCACCTTGGTCTTAACTCCGGCACGGATCACCTTGTCCATCAGCCGCTGGTAACGGTTGTCCTGCGTCTTGCTGTGCGTACCGATGCCGTTGCGGAAGTTGTGCGATTCATCAATGACTACCAGATCGTAGTTGCCCCAGTTCAGGCGATCCAGATCGAGGCCATTCGATTTTCCGCTGCTTCTGGACAGGTCTGTGTGGAACAGGACGTCATAGTTCAGCCGATCCGATGCAATTGGGTTGTTCACATAGTTGTCCTTGTAGGTATTCCAGTTCTCTGCCAGCTTTTTGGGGCACAGCACAAGAACCGACTTGTTTCGATTCTCATAATACTTTACGACAGCCAGTGCGGTAAATGTCTTGCCAAGACCAACACTGTCCGCAAGGATGCAGCCGTTGTACTTTTCCAGCTTATTGATGATGGCAAGCACCGCATCCTTCTGGAAGTCGTACAGCAGGCTCCAGATTTTGCTCTGCTTAAAGCCGGTTGACTCATTCGGCAGTTCGTCTTCTGAGATGTCGTCCAAAAACTCGCTGAACACATGATACAGCGTCATAAAGTAGATGAACTCCGGGGAATTTTCTGCATAAGCCGTGCTGATATTCTCCAGTACTACATCTGTGACATCCTGCATTTTGTCCCGGTCGTTCCACAGGGTATCGAACAACTTCATGTACTGCTGTGCGAACGGAGCCTCCATGCAGTTGACCATGTTGTAGCTGTTATTTCCGCGCTCACAGCCAATATCAACTGTCGTAAATCCACCAATCGGCATATAGGCGGTCTGTGCTGCGCCGGAATCCACAGTCATAAAGCCAGCCATATTTTCACCGGTGGTGTTCGATTTGAACGTAGCCTTTCTTCTGATCCAGTCTGCGCATTCCTTTGCGATGGCTCTCTGGGTCATCTCATTGCGCAGTTTGATTTCAAACTCTGTACCGTAAAGGCTCGTTTCACGAGAAATGCGGGGAATGTAGAACTCCCGCTTCTGCTTTTCAGCCTTTTCTTTCACAAACGTGGGGGATGTAAAGATAAATTCAAACTCGTCTATGGTTTCCAGCTGCTTCTTTAGCTCTTTGTAGGCATACATCGAAAAGCAGGCTGCCGCAATAGACACCCTGCTGCCTTTTTTGATCTCGACCCGTAAATCATCTCGAACGGTATTGGTGATGTTATCCAGAATTTTCATATCATCCACCGGCTTTATGCTTATCCGTATTTTTTATATCCTTGACTATGAAAGCGCTCTTACAAAACTCTATTTCTATTATACCACCCACTTTTTCCCCTGTAAACGAAAAAGCTGACGGTGTGTAGCGTGCAGCATCCATCAGCTTTTCGTGACACAAAAATCGGCACCCGCTTTTCAGCGAGTGCCGATTTTGTTACCCTATAATGCGCTTTGATTTTTGGCGTAAGTGGCGTAAGTTTGGCGTAAATCCGCTTTCGCGTACTCCAAAAATCAAGGATTCATGCGGTTTTTAGGCAGTTATTAGTACATGCCGCCCATGTCGCCAGCGGCAGCAGGAGCAGCCGGAGGTTCGGGCAGGTCGGCCACGAGGCTCTCGGTGGTCAGAACCATCTCAGCGACGGATGCTGCGTTCTCCAGAGCGGAGCGGGTGACCTTGGTCGGGTCAACGATGCCGGCGGCGATCATATCCTCGACGTAGACTTCATTCTGAGCGTCGAAGCCGTAGTTGGGCTTGTTGGCAGAGATGATCTTGTCGATGATGACGCTGCCCTCGAGGCCGGCGTTCTTGGCGATCTGGCGCAGAGGAGCTTCCAGAGCCTTCAGGACGATCTTAGCGCCGGTGCGCTCGTCGCCTTCCAGCGTATCGCACAGCTCACGGACAGCAGGGATGGCGTTGATGGGAGCAGTGCCGCCGCCAGCGACGACGCCTTCCTGAACAGCAGCCTTGGTTGCATTCAGAGCATCCTCGATGCGGAGCTTCTTGTCCGGACATCGAGCAGATTCGTCCGCGACGAATCTGATTGGGATGAATGCGTTGGCGGATCCGCGATCCGTCTGAATTATTCTGCCCGAAGAGCGCTCGGGAGCAGCAAGAAATCTGAAGGAGACAAAGTAATACCTCAAGGCAATTAGGCGGCTTGAGTATGCTCGATGCGGCTTTGATCGACCAGACGCACGGCCATCCCTCAAACCGCAGCCCGCACGTGCCTCTCATGGGGCCGAAGTTTTCAGGATGTCACCTGGACACCGCTGAAGCAAACGCACGCAAACCGGTACTTGTCGAAACACCATCCGCAGACTTTCGAGACGGCTGCAACATCTGCAACTTTTAGGCAAGAACCCGCCCTGCCGGTTGCAATTTGCGAATGTCTTCATAGATGCAATGGCGGCAGAATAAGCCCAACAACCGTCATTTCAAAGGAGTTATCTTCCATGGCCAACATGAATTTCAAAGCGGCAGCGGCCGTCGCCGCCCTTTCTGCACTCTTCCTTGCCGGCTGCAGCGACGGGGCAAAACCAGAGCCATCCACCGCTGCCGCTTCCTCATCTGCAGCCGCTCCGGCGAAGACGGAACCTTCAGCAGCACCATCTGCGGCTGAGAATACTGCCCCTGCCGCACAGCCCGGCCGCGGCTGCCTGCAGGTAACCGCCGTCCATCCTTATGATCTCAAGGACATGCGTTTTGACGAAGCCGCTCAAGCCTTGGCGCATGCCACCGGCTGTGCAGTGCGCTACACCGATCAGGAACTTTCGGCAATGAAAATTGCACCCGTTGTCGGCACGATGTCAATCAAGGATGCCATTGCCGCAGCGCTCGACGGCTCCCCTTATACAATTTCAAACGCTACGGATGAAGTGATTGAAGTCACCAAAAAATAAAGGACTGAGGCTCTGTCAACGTTGATAGGCTGCACCCTCCAAAGATGCAGCCTATTTTCTTTCATGCCTTCAGGCAGCCGAAGTCTGCGGACCTTCCGCCGTCATTTTTTGGTCTTGAGCGGTGTCTTCGATGAATCTCGTCCGTCCGCGGCTTTTGGGCCGTATAAAACGGACAATACAAGCGTCAGGATGCAGCAGACAAATGAAACGATGATCACCGGATAGGACAAATATTTTTGATCCACAATCGGCGCGATCACGGCTGCGACGAAAACCAATTCGGAAATTTTGGCAACTTTCTTTATAAGAATCTGTAGAAGTTGACGCACGGTACACCTTCTGGAGGATTGGCTGCTGTTTTTAAATGCGGCGCTGGTGAACAAAGCCGCACTCCATCAACAGCATAACGTTGACGGAGCGGCCGTTAAATCAAACCTGTCCCATTTTGCGTTCTCAGGCATCAGTGAGGCATTTTTTCGCACGATCTTCTTCACTCTTGACGGCCGTCCGCCGACGGCGCTCCTTTGGGAGCCGCTTGGGCTTTGCACCGGCAGAATCGATGGGTTCGACGCTGCCGGAGCAAACATCCGTTGTCGTCATATGTGCATGACTAGTCGGGTTTCAATGCTCTCTGCATGTTCCAAAAGAAACCGTCAGTGCGTGGTACGGCGGATGATCATATTTCCAAAGAACTGGAAGATGCTGATGATGGCGAGAATAATGAGCACCGTCAGCCAAATCATGTCGCGGTAGCCCATCTGATAGCCGTAGCGGATGGCAAAGTCGCCGATGCCGCCCGCGCCGATCGCGCCGGCAATGGCCGTAATGCCCACAAAGCTGACGAAGGTAATCATCGTCACGCGGGTGATGCCCGGAAGACTTTCCCGCAGATAGACGCCGAAAATGATCTGCCGCGGTGAAAAGCCCATTGCCGCACTGGCCTCTACGAGACCGTGGTCAATTTCGGAGAGCACCGATTCGATCTGACGCGCAAAGAAAGGCACCGTACCGAAAACGAGCGCAACGAAGCTCCCCGTCACGCCTGAACCGGTACCGACCAGAAAGCGCGAGAGCGGGATCAGAAGCACGATCAGGATAATGAATGGAATCGAGCGGATGATGTCGATCCCGCGGTCAAAAATCGTAAAGAGCGGCCGATTCTCAAGGATGCCGCCCGGACGGCACGTGACCAGCAGAACACCGACGAGAATGCCCAGAATCCACGAAAGAATGCCGGACACGCCAATCATTGTGAAGGTCTGCCCCAGGCAGGTCAGCAGTTCGCCGCCCAATTGCTTGAGGTTGGGCGCAAGAAAATAGATCCAGTCAAACATTAGAGAGCCTCCACGACGACGTTCTGGCTGCGAATGAATTCAAGCGCATCTCCTACAGATTCAGGTGTACCCGAGAGCGTGACGGCGAGTTTGCCGAGCGGCGTCCCCTTGAGCAGCTCAACATTGCCGAAGATGATGTTGGCCTCCACGCCGAAGCGCTGGTAGAGCTCGACCATCAGAGGCTTTCCGGCCGAAGAACCCGTATAAGTGAGCAGATACACCGTCTGGCCGTGATTGACGCCGTCGCCCGAACGAGTTTCTTCAAGGAGTTCATAGAGATCATCGACATTCGTCGCTGTATCAATAAAACCCTTCGTCACCGGCATTTTGGGATGCGAGAAGATCTCGAGGATCGTGCCTTCCTCGACCACTCGGCCTTTTTCCATAACCGCCGCACGGTCGCAGATGTACTTGACGACCGACATCTGGTGCGTGATCACGACAATCGTGATGCCCAGCCGCTGGTTGACCTCCCGCAGAAGCTTCAAAATCGACCGCGTCGTCTTCGGGTCAAGTGCGCTCGTCGCTTCGTCGCACAGCAGGACCTTGGGATCATTGGCCAGCGCGCGGGCAATGGCCACACGCTGCTTCTGACCGCCAGAGAGCTGCGAGGGGTATGCATCCGCTTTATCAGAAAGCTCAACGAGCTCCAAAAGCGACGAGATCTTGGCCTTGCGTTCGGCAGGCGTAAGCGTCGTCAGCTTCAGCGGCATTTCGATGTTCTCGGTCACCGTGCGCGAGGGCATCAAGTTGAAGTGCTGGAAAATCATGCCGATACGCTGACGAACTTGACGCAGCGCCTTTTCGTCGAGCTCAGTGAGGTCGACACCGTCGACAATCACTTCGCCTGAAGTCGGCCGCTCAAGCAAATTAATGCAGCGCACAAGCGTGGACTTCCCCGCCCCGGAAAAGCCGATGATGCCGAAAACCTCTCCGGCGTTGATGGCGAGCGAAACATCGTCGACTGCGGTGACGGTTCTGTCGCCCGATTCAAACCGCTTGGTAATGTGATTGAGCTTGATCATTTGATTTTCTTGTGATTCAGGCTGATGAATGAGGGTTAATGCTGTTTTGCGGCCGCAGCCTGACGCACGAGCGCGTCGGCATGATCAGCCTTGATGTCGGCAAGCAGCTGCGGATCCGTCAAGAGGTCGAGCCCCGTAAGCGCAAGCGCTTTGGCGCCCAAACCGATGGAAGCCAGTCCGAGCGCAGAGCAGGACGCCGCTTTGAACTCTTCACTGTGACCGCGCACGGGCACTTTACTGATCCGGATCGTCGGCTGAATGGTGGGAATCACCTGTGAAACATTGCCGACATCGGAGGAGCCGCCGGCTTTTTCTGCCGAATCCTCAACCTTTTCGATGCTGCCCGTTTCGGCAAGCAGCTCTTCCATACGCCGGCGGTAGACGGCGTCGAACTTAGGCGTGAGGATTGTATTTTCCACGCGGTTCTGCGAGGGTTTCATGGATCCCTTAGCCCCCGTCATCAAAGCTGCGCCCTCGACAATGCGTTCGACCTTCTTCCAAACCTCTTCGAGTACCGGAGCAGTTGCCGCGCGCAGATAAAACTTCGCCGCAGCGTATTCCGGGACAATGTTCGGCGCATCACCGCCATGCGTAATGATGCCGTGAATGCGCACATCGGCCGGGAGGTGCTGGCGAAGCGCATTGATGCCGTTATAGACCTGAATCAGTGCGTCAAGCGCATTGATGCCCTGCTCGGGCGCACTTGCGGCGTGCGAGGCCTTGCCATGAAATTCAATGTCTACCGGCGCACAGCCTAAGGAAGGATTCGTCAGGCGATGACCCGAGGAGCTCGGATGCACGCAGAGCGCCGCATCCACATCCTTGAAAAAGCCTTCGCGAACGAAGCTGCCTTTGGCACTGCCGTTCTCGCCGCCTTCTTCGCCGGGTGTTCCATAAACGCGGATTTCACCGCCCACCAATTTTGCGGCTTGTGCCAGCGCAGCGCCGGCGAGCGCACTGGTGGCGCCGAAA
>OGQB01002841.1_pt1 | contig 12012 bp, 10 predicted proteins | sample 1553071 | NCBI WGS metagenome assembly OGQB01 (sample SAMEA2580284, study PRJEB22360) | human gut metagenome | biome: human gut; feature: human-associated habitat; material: faeces | place: Denmark | collected 2008/2010
GTTTTTCTTTCATTTACGTTATGGATGACTTGTGAGAGGACGCTTATACATGCCCAATCAATGCTACGAAGCACACCACAAAATCTGCAAGTTGCGTTATGGAACTCCCGGCTATGGTAAAAATCATGGTATTGATCAATAGGGTAATTCGAAAGGTGTTAATTTTTAAATAATAGCAGGAGAAATAAAATGAGTACAAAAAAAGCAATTGGCATATCTTTTGTTGCCATATTTATTTTAATAATTGCGCAGATTATTGCACAAGTCATTGCAAGTGTGTTTGTTATTATAAAGATTCCATATGGAATTTGTAATATTATCGCTGGAATTATATATGTTGGCTTAACATATCTTATTTTGAAAATGTTTATTAGCAAGATTGTTAAGTTACCTGTTTCGGATTTCGGAATGCCTAAATTTGAAATTAAAATAAGATGGATTTTAATAGCTATATTATTGCCATGCATTATAAAAGGAATTTATGTTTTAATATTCAATGGTGAGTATGTCTCCTCAAATATGAATGGAAATGAGATATTCAATACTTTAAGTGCAGGGGTTGCGTTCACCGGGATAGCGGCTGGATTTGTTGAAGAAATGGTGTTTAGAGGAGTTATACTCAATGCATTGAAGAAAAGATGGGATATGAAGGTGGCTGTAATTGTTCCATCAATGTTATTTGGTATTGTACATGTTCTGGGACAGGATTTTTCGATAGGCAGTTGTTTATTAGTCATTATCGCTGGAACTATGGTAGGCGTTATGTTTTCAATGATTGCAATAGAGAGTGGTTCGGTTTGGAATAGTGGAATAGTGCATGCTATCTGGAACATTGTGATCATTGGTGGCGGATTAGCCATTGGGGAAAAAATGGATCCATATTCTGTAATGACATATGTTCTTGATTCAAAAGTTTTTGCAATTACAGGTGGTGAGTTTGGAATTGAATCGTCTGTTATTTCGTTAATAGGATACATAATAGTTGCTGGCATAGCATTTATTATGATTAAATCGAACAGGAAAAATTGATATGACGGTTTGAAAATGTGAAGCTATAAGGAACTTGTCTATTTTTAGTTTGTAGAAGTTTATTATAAAATAAGAGTTTCATAACGTAAATTGCAGATTTTGTGATGTAATTCATAGTGTTGGCAGGGCATGTATAAGCGGCATTTCACAAGTCATTCACAGTGTAAATGAAAAGAAAAATCGTACAGACAAATATTATTTTCTTTGTGAGCTATGGAGATAAGACTCTTTAGAGGCTTATCGGAATGCCGAGCGAACAGAAACATAATATTTGTCTGTACGATTTTTTTTAATCAACATATATAATAATGACTTGTGAGAGGGCGCTTATATCTGCCCTTTACACCCTAAGAAAGCACCACAAAATCTGCGACATTCACTACTCTTCGTGATCCCCATAGCTTGTATCTTCATGCAGGTTCGGAATCATATCAATACCACGGTTTGAATCTGCCTCAACATCCTTTCCAAAGTGATAATCATTGCCAGGTAAAATTGCATTTAAGAGAATACCGGCAATTGCAGCAATTGCAAGGGAAGTTAAAGTAATATCAGTTCCAGCAACGGTAAAAGTAAGTCCGTTAGAAAATCCAAGAGCACTTACGAAAATAACACCGGCAATGATCAGGTTGCGTGATTTTGTGAAGTCTACGTGGTTTTCTACAACGTTACGGACACCGATCGCAGAGATCATACCGTAAAGCATAAAGCTGACACCTCCGATGATCGCAGAAGGCATAGAACCGATCACTTCTGCCATCTTTGGAATAAAGCTTAAAATAATTGCATATAAAGCAGCGATACGGATAACCTTCGGATCGTGTACCTTACTTAACTCAAGAACGCCTGTGTTCTCGCCATAAGTAGTATTTGCAGGACCACCGACTAATGCGGAGAGGGAAGTTGCAAGACCGTCACCGATCAAAGTGCGGTGAAGTCCCGGATCTTCGATAAAGTTTTCTCCGACAGTTGCAGAGATGGCAGACATATCACCGATATGCTCCATCATGGAAGCAAGGGCGATCGGAGCCATAACCAAAATAGCGGAGATATTGAATTTACAGATAGAGAATTCAGGAACACCTACCCATGCAGCAGATGCGATATTTGTAAAATCAAGGATTGCGGAACCATCTGCATTTGTCATTCCAAGTGCATTGAAAATCAGTGCGGCAGCATAGGAAACAACAACACCCATCAGGATCGGGATGATCTTAAACATTCCTTTTCCCCAGATATTAAATACAATAATGGTAGCCAGTGCAATAAATGCAAGAAGCCAGTTTGTGGAAGCGTTGTTTATGGCAGAGCCGGAAAGACTTAAACCGATACAGATAATGATCGGACCTGTTACAACAGGTGGAAGGAAACGCATAACTTTTTTTACACCTGCAAGACGGATGATAAGAGCAAGTATTAGATAAAGTAAACCTGCTACGACGATACCGCCACATGCGTAAGAAAGTTTGTCTGCGTTGGACATATCGGCAAAAACGCCGGTGTCAAGATTTGCGATAGTTGCAAATCCGCCTAAAAAGGCGAAAGATGAACCGAGAAATGCAGGAACCTTGAATTTGGAACACAGATGGAAAAATAATGTTCCCACACCTGCGCAGATCAAAGTAACCTGAACGTGAAGTACATCTTCACCAAAGTAGCTGTTTACTAAAATCGGTACGAGAATGGTTGCACCGAACATAGCGAACATGTGCTGTAATCCTAAGATTAACATTTTTGGGACGCCAAGAACGCTGGCGTCACGGATTGCTCCGTTCTTTTCGTTCATAAAAAACTTCCTCCTTAAAAGTAAAATGAAAATGATAAGGTTTTATGATTTACCTCAAATTAATTTATTATAGCATAGGAAAACGGGATGTTACAATAAAAAAATGCAGTTGCTTTTACTTGAAGCGTGAGAAGGGAACGTGGTACAATGGGTATCAGCAGGATTCCGACGGGAAAACGTCAGAACATTGGATTGGCAGATTGAGGATAAGTCTGTAAAACAATTCAGAAAGAAAGGATTTACCATGGATATTATTTTGAAACTCTCTGAAGAACTTGGTATCAGAAAAAGTCAGGCAGAGGCAGCAGTGAAATTGATCGATGAGGGGAATACCATTCCTTTTATTGCAAGATATCGTAAGGAAGTGACCGGTTCTTTAAATGATGAGGTGCTCCGTAATCTATATGAGCGTCTTACCTATCTCCGAAATCTTGAAGAGCGTAAGGAGACTGTTTTAAACAGCATTGAGGAACAGGGAAAACTGACAGATGAATTAAAGGCACAGATTCTTGCGGCTGAGACGATGGTTGCAGTGGAGGATTTATACCGCCCTTACAAACCAAAGCGCAGAACAAGAGCTACGATTGCAAAGGAGAGGGGACTCGAACCCCTTGCCAATGTGATCACTCTACAGATGTTAAACACACCGCTTGAGGCAGAGGCTGCCAAATTCATCAATCCGGAAAAAGAAGTCAATTCCGCAGAGGATGCGATTGCCGGAGCAAAAGATATTATCGCCGAGGCGGTTTCAGACGAGGCGGATTACCGTACGAGAATCCGTGACCTTACCATGAAAAAAGGTCATGTGACTTCCACGGCAAAAGATCCGGAGGCGGAATCTGTTTATGAGATGTATTATGAGTTTGATGAGCCTGTGAATAAGCTGGCTGGGCACCGCATACTTGCGTTAAACCGCGGTGAGAATGAGAAGATCCTTAACGTGAAAGTGGAGGCGCCGGAGGAAGATATTTTACGTTTTCTTGAGCGGAAAGTGATCACAAGAGACAATCCGAATACAACACCTGTATTAAAAGAAGTTGTGGCAGATGCTTACGACCGTCTCATTGCGCCTGCGATCGAGCGTGAGATCAGAAGCAGTCTCACTGAGATGGCAGAGGATGGTGCGATCCGTGTGTTTGGCAAGAACTTAGAGCAGTTATTGATGCAGCCGCCGATCGCAGGACAGGTTGTGCTTGGCTGGGATCCGGCATTCCGCACCGGATGTAAACTCGCAGTGGTCGATCCGACCGGAAAAGTGTTAGATACGACTGTCATTTACCCGACCGCACCACAGAACAAAGTGGAAGAGGCAAAGACGGTATTAAAAAAACTTATTTCCAAATATCATATCACATTGATATCACTTGGAAATGGAACTGCGTCAAGGGAATCTGAGCAGGTGATCGTCGATTTATTAAAAGAGATTCCGGTAAAAGTGCAGTATATTATCGTCAATGAGGCGGGCGCATCTGTCTACTCAGCAAGTAAACTTGCGACAGAGGAATTTCCGAATTTTGACGTGGGACAGCGAAGTGCGGCTTCCATGGCAAGACGTTTGCAGGACCCTCTGGCAGAACTTGTAAAAATTGACCCGAAATCCATCGGTGTCGGTCAGTATCAGCATGATATGAACCAGAAAAAATTAAGTGAGGCGTTAAGCGGTGTGGTTGAGGACTGTGTGAATAAAGTCGGCGTGGATCTGAATACTGCTTCTGCTTCTCTGCTGGAGTACATTTCCGGTATCAGCAAAGTGATCGCAAAAAATATTGTAGCTTACCGCGAAGAAAACGGAAGATTTGGATCCAGAAACCAGCTTCTAAAAGTGGCAAAATTAGGACCGAAAGCCTACGAGCAGTGTGCCGGATTTATGCGTATCACAGACGGTAAAAATCCATTGGATGCTACAGGTGTGCATCCGGAGAGTTATGATGCCACAAAGAAGCTGCTGGATAAATTAGGATTTACCATGGAAGATGTCAAAAACCGGAATCTGGATGGTATTTCTAAAAAAATCTCCAATTATGACAAACTGGCAGAAGAACTTGGTATCGGAGCCATCACCTTACAGGATATTGTGAAGGAATTGGAAAAACCGGCGCGTGATCCGCGTGAGGATATGCCAAAACCTATCCTGCGCAGCGATGTCCTTGAGATGAAAGATTTAACACCGGGCATGGTTTTAAAAGGAACCGTAAGAAACGTCATTGATTTTGGTGCATTTGTCGATATCGGAGTACATCAGGATGGTCTGGTCCACATTTCGCAGATGAGTGACAAATTCATCAAACATCCACTCGAAGTCGTCAGCGTCGGTGATATCGTGGAAGTGAAAGTCATGAGTGTCGATCTGAAAAAACAGCGTATCCAGCTTACGATGAAATTGTAATTGTTTTAAATGGAATTATAATTGTTTTAAAATTGATATTGACAAGTGACAGACATATGCATAGAATAGACATGTAAAACAAATAAGGAATTCTTCGGGGCAGGGTGATACGATAACGTAGATTCCCGACCGACGGTGATCTGGCGATCAATGAATGCCAGAAAGTCCGTGACCTGCGCAAGCAGCTGATCCGGTGTGAGTCCGGAACCGACAGTATAGTCTGGATGAGAGAAGAAAGCGTGTTTTTTAGCATGTAGAATTTAACAGGGAAACCTGTATAAGCCCCGGATATTCATATATCCGGGGTATTTTATTACACGTAATATTCACCTCGAATTCCAAGTTCAAACAGAAAAGGAGACGAGTGACAATGAGCACACAAACAGCAACCGTAAACAAAACAGAAAAGAGAGTCAATGTAAGATACCTTACCGTAACAGCAATGTTATCCGCAGTAGCGTATATTTTAATGTTTCTGGATTTTTCAGTGCCATTCATGCCAGCATTTATTAAAATGGATCTTTCAGAGCTTCCGGCATTAATTGGTTCATTTGCAATGGGACCTTTATGTGGTGTCGTTGTATGTTTGATCAAAAACGTACTGCACTTATTCATCACAACGACAGGCGGCGTCGGCGAGTTATCAAACTTTATTTTAGGCGTAGCCTTTGTGCTTCCGGCAGGACTCATTTATAAACACAAAAAGAACCGCAAATCTGCACTGATCGGCTCTCTGGCCGGTGCGGCATTCATGGGAATCTTTAGTATTATTTCAAATTACTTTCTCGTATATCCGGTATATTACAACTTTATGCCGGAGGAAGTGATTTTGGCAGCTTATCAGGCAATTCTTCCATCTGTAAAAAATATTTTACAGTGTCTGATCTGCTTTAACATGCCATTTACTATTATCAAGGGAATGTTTTCCGTTGTGATCACGTTCCTTACTTACAAACATATCTCCCCGATTTTAAAAGGAAGCCAGAACCGTTAAGTATGAAAAAGCTGCTGGAACAGGCGGGCGGACAGTAACGAAAAAATTGGAAAAGACGTATTTGATATGCGTCTTTTCTTTTTTTGCAAAAAATGATATACTTTTTTTGTTAAAGAACAGGAGGCCAAATCCTCTGCTCCTGCATGGGCAGTCGCATTTTGCTTCGCAAAACAAGGAGGCTTAGGATTATATGCAATTTGATATAAAGTTAAAACCTCAGGATATGTACCGATTTAATATGTATCAGACCTACACAGGATTTCATGGATGGTTTTCCATTATTGTATCCATTATTATTTTTATTGTGGCGGGCTTAACATATGGTGGACTAGACATTACCTATACGGTTTTGTATATTGCGTTTGGCATTATCTTCCTATTATATATGCCGGTCACGCTGTGGCTGCGTTCCAAGAGTGCACTTGCAGCATCGGAAGTGCTGCGTGGAACATTACATTATCTTGTAGATGAAAACGGATTTACCGTTTCCCAGGGGGAGGAGAGTGCAAAACTTCCATGGGATCAGATTTACAAAATGGTAGCGACAAAAAGCAATGTTTTGGTTTACAGCACAAGGATCAATGCGTATATTATTCCGAGAGAGCAGTTGGGGGAACAGTATAAGGAACTTGCAAAAATTGCAAATGAGAAGCTGCCAAAACATCGTGTAAAAATGCAGTAAGGGACATTTGACAGGAAGGATAGCGATATGAAAGAGACAATGATCGAGACGTTTTCTCCCGAAGAGACACATGCCCTCGGAAAAAAAATCGGGCAGCAGGCAAAACCGGGAGATGTATACACATTAATTGGAGATCTTGGTGTCGGAAAAACTGTATTTACGCAGGGAATTGCGGAGGGTCTTGGTATCAGGGAACCAATCTGCAGCCCGACATTTACCATCGTACAGGTTTACGAGGAAGGGCGTATGCCGTTCTATCATTTTGATGTTTACCGTATCGGGGATATTGAAGAGATGGATGAGATCGGATATGAGGACTATTTTTATGGAAATGGTCTGTGCATGATTGAGTGGGCAAATCTGATCGAAGAGATCCTGCCGGAGAAAAGACATGATATTTCTATTGAAAAGGACTTGGAAAAAGGCTTCGATTATCGTAAAATTATCATTCGAGAGTTAGATTAGCAGGAAAGGCAAAAAACGTTATGAAAATATTAGGGCTTGACAGTTCAGGACTCGTCGCAAGTGTTGCGATCGTAGAGGACAATGACTTAAAGGGCGAATATACCGTTAATTATAAGAAAACACACTCCCAGACCCTTCTCCCGATGTTAGATGAAGTGGCAAAAATGATCGAATTGGACTTAAATTCCATCGATGCCATCGCAGTTTCCGGTGGACCGGGTTCTTTTACCGGACTTCGTATCGGTTCTGCCACAGCAAAGGGACTCGGACTGGCGCTTGGGAAACCGTTGATCCACATCCCTACAGTGGATGCTTTTGCATACAATCTCGCAGGTAACAGAGACATCATCTGTCCGCTGATGGATGCAAGAAGAAACCAGACGTACACAGGCTTGTACCGTTTTGACGGAAATCAGATGGAAATTATAAAACCGCAGTGTGCAGTGGGAATTGATGAGATTATCGCAGAAGTGAACAAACTCGGACAGGCAGTTGTCTTTTTAGGGGATGGCGTGGCAGTGTTCGAAACATATATCCATGAAAACTGCACAGTGCCATATACCTTTGCACCAGCGCATGTGAACAAACAGCGTGCGGGAGCAGTGGCAGCACTTGGAGAGATCTATTATACAGAGGGAAAAACAGAGACAGCGGAGGAACACAAACCTGATTATTTAAGACTTTCCCAGGCAGAGAGAGAAAGACTTGAAGGGGAGCAGAAAAAATGATTCAGATTCGGGAAATGCAGGTGAGAGATACCGATGCAGTCGCAGAAATAGAACGGCAGATATTTTCACAGCCGTGGAGCAGACAGGGATTTTTAGATGCAGTCAACCTTGGTAATACGGTTTTTCTTGTAGCAGAGGAAAATAACCGCATCATTGGATATATTGGTATGTATCTGGCAATGGATGAGGGAGAAATTACCAATGTTGCAGTAGCACCGGTAGAGCGCTGCCATGGAGTTGGTGGTATGTTACTTACAGAATTATTAAAAATTGCAGAAAACAAAGGCGTCGCAAGAATTGTTCTGGAAGTACGTGTATTAAATGACAGTGCCATCAGGCTGTATGAACGCAATGGGTTTGTACAGTGTGGTATGCGCAAAGGATTTTATGAATTTCCAAAAGAGGATGCCTATGTAATGGTACATGGGCACTGAGAGATAGTATAGAGTTAGAAAAGGAGAAATCCATGTTAGACGTATGTCTTTTAGGAACAGCAGGCATGATGCCACTTCCACACAGATGGCTTACCGCAGCGCTGATGCGCTATAATGGCAGCAATCTGTTAATCGACTGTGGTGAGGGAACGCAGATCGCCATCAAGGAAAAAGGCTGGACATTCAAACCGATTGATGTTATTTGTTTTACCCATTACCATGCAGATCATATCAGCGGACTTCCGGGGCTGCTTCTCACAATGGGAAATGCGGAACGGACAGAACCACTCACAATGATCGGACCAAAGGGACTTGAAAAAGTAGTAAGTGCGCTGCGCATGATCGCTCCGGAACTTCCTTTTGAGATCAGGTACATAGAATTGACCGGACCGGAAGAGGATATGGAGATCAACGGATATCATATTCATGCATTTAAAGTAAATCATAATATCAGCTGCTATGGATACACAGTCGAGATCAGACGTGCCGGACGATTCGATGTGGAACGAGCCAGAAACAATCACATTCCACAGAAATTGTGGAATCCGTTACAAAAAGGTCAGACAGTCACAACGGAGGATGGAATTACTTTTACCCCGGACATGGTGCTTGGGGCACCGAGAAAAGGAATCAAGGTAACCTATTGTACGGACACAAGACCAACAGAAAACATTGTAAAATGTGCAAGGCATGCCGATCTTTTCATCTGTGAGGGTATGTATGCAGAAAAAGATAAAATAGCAAAAGCAAAACAATACAAGCATATGACATTTTATGAAGCCGCAGACATGGCCAAAAGAGCCGGGGTGGAAGAAATGTGGCTGACTCATTTTTCACCATCTTTAGTTCATGCAGAAGATTATATGCCTGAGGTGAAAAAGATTTTTCCAAATGCTTATCTTGGAAAAGATGGGAAGAGTGTCGAATTACTTTTTGATGAAAATGAATAGGATTTTTGGATCCTGAAATGTTACATGTAGTTTGGATAAAAAGAAAGGCAGGGCGATTTTATGAAGAATACAAAATTTGTGATCATAATCGTGGTGTGCGTGTGTGTAATATTGGGCGGTTATTACTATCTGACCAATCGGAACAATGCAAAAGAAGAAGAGAATATTACATTGACAGAGATACAGGAACTGACGACGAAAAATCTGGATAAAAATTTTCCAGCTACTCCTCGTGAAGTTGTGAAGCTTTACAATCGTATTATCACCTGTTTTTACAATGATGAATATACGGATGATGAACTTTATGATCTTGGAGATCAGGCGAGAAAACTTTTTGATGATGAATTGTTGGAAAATAATCCAAGAGATGAATATTTTAAGAATTTAAAAGAAGATATTTCAGAGTATCATGATAAAAGTAAGACCATAGCGTCTTCTGCTGTAGACAGCAGCAATGATGTGGAATACAAAGAAGTAGATGGGGACGACTGTGCTTATGTGAAGGCTTCCTATTTTATAAAAGAGGGAAACGCATACAGCCGGACTTATCAAATGTACGTATTGAGAAAGGATGCAGATGGAAACTGGAAGATTCTGGTGTTCTATCAGGTGAATGGTGATTCTTCGGATGATGAATAAAGAGATAAAAATACTTGCAATCGAAAGCTCCTGTGATGAGACCGCAGCAGCCGTAGTGGTAAATGGACGCGATGTCAGAAGCAATGTGATCTCGTCTCAGATCGCACTGCACACTTTATATGGTGGCGTTGTACCGGAGATTGCTTCGCGTAAACATATTGAGAAAATAAATCAGGTAATTGAACAGGCATTGTCAGATGCATCTGTTACATTGGATGATATTGATGCGATAGGAGTAACCTATGGACCTGGTCTGGTGGGCGCTCTCCTTGTTGGAGTGGCAGAGGCGAAGGCGATCAGCTATGCCAAAAACATTCCATTGGTAGGCGTACATCACATTGAGGGGCATATCAGTGCAAACTACATTGAAAATAAGGAATTAGAACCGCCGTTTTTATGCCTTGTTGTATCGGGTGGACACACACACCTTGTGAAAGTACTTGACTATGGAAAATACGAGATTCTTGGCAGAACGAGAGACGACGCAGCGGGAGAAGCTTTTGATAAAGTTGCACGCGCCATTGGACTGGGATATCCGGGCGGACCGAAAATCGAGAAAGTATCACATGAGGGAAATCCACATGCGATGGAATTTCCGCGTGCAAAAATAGAAGATGGACCATACGATTTCAGTTTTAGCGGTCTGAAATCAGCGGTATTAAACTATATTAACGGATGTAATATGAAGGGTATTGAGGTTGTGCAGGCCGATGTTGCTGCTTCTTTCCAGAAAGCGGTCACAGATGTGCTGGTTGGAAATGCGATGAAAGCAATCGATGAGTTTAAAATGGACAAATTTGCGATCGCAGGAGGTGTGGCGTCCAATGGAACATTAAGGGAGGCTATGCGTGAAGCCTGTGAGAAAAAAGGTGTGAAGTTTTATCATCCGTCACCAATTTTCTGCACAGACAATGCAGCGATGATTGGTGTTGCAGCTTACTATGATTTCCTGGCAGGAAAAAGGGATGGATTAGATCTGAATGCAATTCCAAACTTAAAACTTGGAGAACGTTAGTAAATAATTGGCTATAGAATCGATAATGGAAGGAACAGGGATGGAAAAACAAAAATATACCGCAATTGTTCTGGCAGCAGGTTCCGGAAAGAGAATGAATTCCAAAGTGCATAAACAGTATCTTATAATACAGGACAGACCAGTCCTGTATTATTCGTTAAAAGCGTTTGAAGATAGTGCAGTAGATGAAATTGTTCTTGTAGTTGGAAAGGGCGAAGAAAAATTCTGCAGAAAAGAGATTGTGGATAAATACGGAATTTCAAAGGTCAAGGCTATCGTAGAAGGTGGCAAAGAACGTTATCATTCTGTGTTTGAAGGGCTAAAGCAGACGAGTGATGCGGATTATGTGTTGATTCATGATGGAGCAAGACCTTTTGTGAATCAGGACATTATCAGACGCTGTATGCAGGAGGTACAGAAATATCAGGCATGTGTTGTTGGTATGCCAGTGAAAGATACCATTAAGATTGCAGATGAAGAAGGCTATGCAAAGCAGACACCAGACAGAAAAAATGTTTGGATGATACAGACACCACAGACTTTTTCGTATGCACTCATTTACGAGGCATATGAGGAAATGTTAAAAACAGAGGATACTGCGATCACGGACGATGCTATGGTGTTGGAACGCATCAAAGGCAAAAAGTCAAAGCTGATCGAGGGAAGTTACCGCAACATCAAAATTACAACACCAGAAGACCTGCTGATCGCCAATGTTTATTTACAGCACCCGGAATGACAATACATTTGAGGGCAAAACAAAAAATATCAAAAAATGTAAAAAAAATGGTTGACAGAGAGGAGTTCTGATGATAGAATAAATCTCGCACTGATTGAGGTGCGAAACACGGAGAGGTATCGAAGTGGTCATAACGAGGCGGTCTTGAAAACCGTTTGTCCGAAA
>OGQB01002843.1_pt1 | contig 12010 bp, 9 predicted proteins | sample 1553071 | NCBI WGS metagenome assembly OGQB01 (sample SAMEA2580284, study PRJEB22360) | human gut metagenome | biome: human gut; feature: human-associated habitat; material: faeces | place: Denmark | collected 2008/2010
ATGGGAGCTAACTGCCAAGTTCTACTTTTGGATCAATATGTTTTGCTCATCTCTAATATGTTTTCATAATCTTTACCCTATTCCTTTTATAATGAAAATAACATCTTAAATGCTGTCGTAAGCCCCAGACTGTAAAGTGCAATAGAAAATGGTTTTCCAAGTACAATAACTGCTGTAAACTGTTTCCACGTCATTTTTGTAGTTCCCGCAAGATAGCACAAGAAATCATCCGGTGCCACCGGGAAAAAGATTGCCAGCGCAAATAATTTCAAAAACTTACCGTCCTTCTGGGTCCATCCATCATATTTTTCTATCATTTTTTCAGAAAACATTTTGTATAAAACCGGCCTTCCTATTGTCTTTGAAATTCCAAACACTGCAATTGATCCTATACAGATACCAATATAATTATAAAGAAATCCTAGCCACGGCCCAAAAAAGATCACACCACCCAGGCAACTGACTCCACCCGGTAGGATTGGAATAATAACCTGCACAACCTGGATCAGAATAAAAACGAGCATTCCAGTATAACCGAATTTCCAGACAAATGTCTGCAAAGAATCTACCGAATTTAAAATGCCGTTTTTATATGCCCAGATTGCAAGAAGCGCACATCCGGCCAGTCCGGCTATCGAAAGCAGATTGAAAAATCCAGTCAGATTTCTCTGTTTCTTAGGCTGCATTTTCATATCGGTATTTTCGTATTTGCTGTTCATAGATTTTTTCCACTCTTTCGGCAAAATTTCCGGAAGAAAATTTTTCTGCTGAAATAGCAGCCTTGTTTTGCATCCTACCTCTTGCATTTTCACCCATCCCCTTCCATTCTTGGATTCTCATAAGATAATCTTCTTTTTTATCATACTGCCATCCATTTTCCCCATCTGTCACAACTTGTTCCAGACATCCGTCTCTTCTGCAAAGGAGCGGAATACCACCTGCAAGCGCTTCTGCATAAGTCATTCCCTGTGTCTCGCTGGTAGAAGCACTGACAAAGAGATCTCCTGCCTGATAATAGCGTCCCACTTCTTCCGGTATGATCATTCCCGTAAAAATCACATTTTTAGCAAGCTTTAGCTCTTCGACCTTTTTTTTCAGCTCCGGAAGATATGGTCCATCCCCTACAAGGACTAAAATCACCCCGGATTTTCCTGCATCTTGCTGATATTCCAGAAGCTCTTCAATGTTTTTTTCCTTTGCCATTCTGCCTACATATACCAACACCAGTGCATCCTGTGATATACCAAGCTGCATACGGATTTTTTTACGCCAGTCTTCTTTTTTACATAGCTGATATTTTTCCAGATGGATTCCAGATGGAATAACTTCCACCGGACAAGACACCTGGTATCCTTCCAATATCTTACGGATCTTATCACTGGGTGCAATTAGGGTTTCTACCACATTTGCAAGTTTCTTTGTCATCAACTGCACAATATTTCTTCCCCATACTTTCTGCGGTGAAAAATAATGGGTATAGTCCTCGTAAACTGTATGGTACGTATGTACAATCGGAACGTGAAGTTCAGATGCGATCCTTTTCGCTAAGAAAAATGTGGAAAATTCACACTGTGAATGCACAATATCCGGTTTCCACTCAAGCAACATTTCCATATAGTCACCTGCTGCCTTTGGAATTTTTAATCTTGCCTGCGGATAAATGCATCCAAGTCCAATTGATCCTGCATAAACCACATCGCCTTCTATATAAGAATGAAATGTTCTTGATAATGTAAGAATTTTTACTTCATGTCCTCTTTCTCTTAGCTGTCTGGAAAGATTCATAACTGAAGTAACAACACCGTTTATAACCGGTTCGTACCAGTCTGTTGTAATCAATACTCTCATTTATTGATTCCTCCCGTTATCTTTTTATGAGCATAGTTTAACAGGAGATTGTTAAGATATGGAAAGGGCATTTCTAAAGAATTTTTAAACAAATGCGAAATATTCATTCAAGACAATATTTCAAAAAAAGTGTATCACTTTTTAGAACTCTCTAAAAAATGATACACTTTCTATTTACTCACTTAATACATCCAATGCACTCATTGCCAAGAGCTGAACAGAAGCATGCAGATTTCTTTTTCCTTCTTCTCCGCCTGCTGCTACTGCAAACTCTTTTGTATGTGTTCCTACATGCTCTTTCAATTTCACATAAAACTGAATTGCCGGTATTTCATGGGTTACATTTCCAACATCAGTCGAACCGATTCCCTGAGTCAGGTCACGCTCTATATACTCTTCACCAATAAAGTCCATGTTCTTACGAACATACTGAACCAGTTTCTTATCATTACGCACATCTTTGACAACTTCATCCACTTGTCTTTCTTCAACTTCTGTCCTGGTTGCAATTGCCGCTCCTTTCGCACAATCACGAATAGCATCAACCATTTCCATCATATAATCATATTCCAGTGAACGAATATTAAATACTGCTTTCGCTTCATCTGTTATAGTATTATGAGCTACTCCGCCTTCTGTAATAATTCCGTGTACTCTGCTGTAATCTTTAAAATGTAAACGCATCATATCAACCGCATGGAACATTAACTGAACTCCACTCAGTGCATTTGCTCCCTTCCATGGGCAAGCTGCCGCATGAGCCGGTTTTCCTTTGAAGGTGAATTCCAATGTAATTGCTGCAAAAGAAATATCATCTGGCATAGATTCATCACACGGATGCATCAGAAGTGCAGCATCAATTCCTTCAAATACTCCATGGCGAACCATAATCGCTTTGCCACTGCCCTTTTCTTCGGCCGGAGTACCTAATACTTTTAACACGCCACCTATCTCATGCTTTTCCATAACTTCCTTTAATACAATTCCTGCACCGGCTGCTGATGTTCCGATCAGATTATGTCCGCAACCATGTCCGATTTCTGGAAGACAATCATATTCTCCCATAAGTGCTACTGTTTTCCCTGGTTTTCCAGAATCAAAAACTGCTTCAAAAGACGTCGGCATTTCTGCAATTCCTCGTTTAACAACAAAGCCATGGCTTTCCAACAGTTTGCAAAGTGCTTCCTGTGATTTATATTCTTTAAATGCCAGTTCAGGGTTTGCAAAAATATAATCACTTACTTTTTCAAATTCTTCCTTTTTCTCTTTTGCAAGATTACTGATTTCCTGTTTCATTAATTCTAAATTATCCATATTCTTCACCTCTTAATTTTATCTGTATGGTTTTAGATCATTCCTTTTAAAGATAAGATAATATTTGAAATTGCTGCTGATCCAAAATAAGTAGATGCCATAACCACAAAGGATACAATTACGATTTTCCAGCTGAGTTTTTTGAAAACCTCAAGCTGGTCTCCTACAGCAATTCCAGCAAAAGCAAGTAGCGGAAGTCCTACAAGTCCAAAACTATATGCACTCATTGCATTTACGATAAAATCTGAAATCGGAGATATCGGCAATGTCAAAACAAAGGATACCAGTGTAGCCCACGCAAATCCTGGAAGATTAGGTTTTTTCACAACATTTTTCAAGGTAATCGCAATCACTACCATTACAAAGCTTACCACTGTCGACTTTGCTAAATCCGGGAGTTTGCTTCCAATAGAAACCATATGTATAATTATGACAATTCCATAAATCACCAATACTATTTTAATTTGTTCTAAAATATTACTTAATGTCGATTTTTCTTGTGGAGTTTGTTTTGTATTTTCCATCTTATGCCTCCTCAGATGCTTTTTTAAATAATTTAGCCCTTAATTTTTCAATACCTGGATTAACACGATTATAATACCAGTTCGCTAATGGCAATGCCAAAAACATTTCCACATACACACCTGTTACTGCAGTTAAAAGTCCACTGGTTGCAGAATATGCAAGAATTTGTTCTGAATACATAGGTGCCGCTGCATTTGTCAACGCTGCAGTAGCCGCATTCATCATAGATGCACTTCCCATACCTGATGCCATCGCAAGTGCATAAGGATGAAATCCGATTGCTAACCCGACCGGTGCCAGGAAAGAATAGAAGAGAGTACCAAATACACTTCCGCTAATATAAGTTCCAAGTGTTCCCATTCCTTCTCTGGATTCCAGACCATATTCATCTCCGATAATACCAAGTGCCGTATCTCTGCAAAGAGAGAACGTTCCACCCACAGCACTTCTTCCTAATCCAAGGAGTAAGCCAAGTGGTAATGCAATCAGCATCGTCATCATATTTCCCGCTTCCTGAAACAGTAAAGCAGGACCTGCCTGTAAAACAATTCCAACCTTTGGACCTGCATTGATACCAAACATAATCCCAAGCGGATATAATGTAAGCGACAACAAAAACGGTGCCCGTTTAATTTCTGCTTTACTAATAAATTTCTTCAGTGGGGGAATCACTTTTCCTAATAATGTTGGAGATAAAAGAATTCCCATGATGATAACCCAAATCATCGTCAATATCTTCACGTCAATCCCCATCACCTTAAATTGAAGTGGACCAATCAGCTCCGCAATAATGCAAATAACAATAGATGCGATCATGCAATTTACAGTCCCTGTTCTTTCTTTCACATTTCTTTCCTCCGTTTCTTCCGAATTCTTATTTGACTACAGTATAACATTGACTTCTTAAAGTGTCGAAGCTCTCCATGCACCATAATGTCCCTGTTTTTTATGCACTTTGCACATTTATTATTCTCCCCAAAATATAACATGTGCATTTCGCCCAACTATTTTCTTTCTTTTTAGGCACGCACAATATCGACTTTCCTATTTAGTAATGCTAAACTTTGCTTATCAATTAAAAAACTATTTTAGTTAGAAAGAGAGGATTTAAGATGTTATTCAAACAATTAATAGAAGCTTTCGACATTATAGACAGCAAGAACGTAAACGGCAACTCTGTCGCATCTTATTTAAAATCCATAAAACAAGATGCGGATATTCAGGTTTATCCTTTAGTTGGACCAAAAGGTTCTACAGATATGTTAAAAATTCGCATCCCGGGTCTTCACGGAAAGACTTCCGGAGGCGATGCTCCGACAATTGGACTTCTTGGGAGATTAGGTGGACTTGGTGCTCGTCCTGAGCGAATCGGGTATGTATCTGACGGTGATGGTGCCCTCGTTGCAATTGCTCTTGCTGCCAAATTATTAGATATGCAGAATAAAGGGGATTTTTTGGAAGGTGACGTATTCATTTCTACACATATTTGTCCGGATGCACCGACCGCGCCACATGTTCCGGTTCCATTTATGGGATCACCTGTAGAAATGGCACAGGTAAATGCCGAAGAGCTCACACCGGAACTTGACGCAGTTCTCTCTGTAGATACTACTAAAGGAAATCGCGTGATCAATCACAATGGATTTGCAATCTCACCTACAGTAAAAGAAGGCTACATCCTTCGTACTTCCGAAGATCTTCTTGATTTAATGCAGATTACTACGGGAAAACTTCCAAAAGTATTTCCATTAACACAGCAGGATATCACTCCTTATGGCAATGATCTTCATCATCTAAACAGTATTCTGCAACCGGCAACTGCTACTAATGCACCTGTAGTCGGGATTGCCATCACAACAGAAACAACTGTTCCCGGTTGTGCAACCGGAGCCAGTCATATGACTGATCTTGATGAAGCTGCACGCTTTATGTTAGAAGTTGCCAAATCCTTTGGCCGTCGTTCTCTTAAATTATACGACGAAGAAGAATTCGAAAAATTACAAAGTTTATACGGTTCAATGAATCATTTTCAAAAACTGAATCCTTTCTCGTAATAGATACATACTGTTTTGAAATAAAAGATGCCCTGAAAAGGCATCTTTTATTTCAAAAATTTCTTTATTCGAAGCGCAAGCGCTATCTCAAGAATACTATTCGGATCTGACAAATCATATCCTGTCTGATTTTCAATTTTTTTAATTCTGTATATCAAAGTATTTCGATGCAAATGAAGTGCATTTGCTGTTACATTTCTTGCCCCTAAATTATTCACGAGAACTTCCAGCGTTTCTAAAAGTTCACTTTCATTTTTTTGATCATATTCAATAAATGCATTCAACTTGTCCTCCATAAACTCCTGACACATCTCATGCTTACTGATTTCTTTCATGATTCTCCAAAAGCCTGCATCTTCTATACAAAGTACTTTTGAATTGAATTCCTGGCACACTGCAATTTCTACTGCATCCCTTGCATCCTGATAAGCCTTTCCGAAACGTTGGTAGGAATTTTCTACTCTCGAAACACCTATCGTTGCAGTATATCCTGTCTTTTCCGAAATATTTTTCTGAATCTTCTCGAAATACTCTTTCGTTATAGTTTTCTCTTTTGTCCGTTTTAATATGCATTGAAAATTATCATTATTCGACAAAACAATTACTTTTTCCTCGCCAAAAGATTCTTTTATCATATTTTCGATTTTCTCAATTTTTTCATGAACAATCTCTTCCTGTAGTTCATGTAATTTTTGTTTAATTCCATCAATTTCAATATAAACGATCTGGTACGGAGGTGATGGCCATTTTTGTTCTTCGATCCGATAGTTTCCTTCTTCATTACATGTGATATTTCCTGTCAAAAGATCAATAAACAATCTTTTATCCATTTCCCGACGGTTATATTTTTCAATTCGAGAATAAATGGTATCCATCAAATTGTTCTGTGATTTTATCAATGCCTCCATCACAAGATAATTCATTTCTATGAAAGGCAAATCTTCCGGCCACAAAATGATTGGGAACTGTAATTCATTAGCCAGTTTGATCGCATCATCCAAAAAACAACCAATATATCTATATTTTGTCGCGAGCGCAGCTGCCTTTGCTTCATACAAATTTCTTATCAGATTCATTATTTCTTCTTTTGTGTCACTATATGCATATCCAGTTGTAATATACAAAACATTTGGGCGCATCCATGCTTTCATATCTGGTATTTCCATACAATCCACAAAGCGAACAATCCTATCCATTCCACCTTCTCCGGCTGCTAATGTACATCCTTTCGACTGTGCCAGCTCTAATACCTCTTTTACTTTTATTGACACTTTCTATTCCACCCTTTTTTATTTGTATTATAGATAAATATAGAATATCATAAAACACTGTTTTTTCAAATATCATCTTACGCTTAACTTTATCCAGATTGTATTTCTGACCGAACGTCATTTTTTCTCATGGATTTTTTCCACACTTTTTGCTATACTATGTTCAATACTGGCACTATTAACGACATTACACAGGAGGTTCACATGAAGAAAGTGCTTCAAATATTTCAGAGAGATTTAAAGAGACTCTTACGTAGCCCTGCTGCTGCTCTCGTCATGGTGGGAGTCTGCATTCTCCCTTCTCTCTATGCATGGTTCAACATTGCCGCCAACATGGATCCCTACGGCAATACAAAAAATGTAAAAGTGGCGATTGCAAATTGTGACACCGGTGGACACACCGGTTCGATGGATCTGAATGCCGGAGGCACCATCGTACAGAATCTGAAAATAAATCACCAGCTTGGCTGGACCTTTGTTGATGAAAAGAAAGCCAAAAGCGGTGTCCGTTCCGGCAAATACTACGCTGCCATTGTAATCCCGGAGGATTTCAGCGAGTCTCTCCTCAGCATCCTTTCCGGGGATTTAAAACAGCCACAGCTCGACTATTATATTAATGAAAAGAAAAACGCGATCGCTCCGAAGATCACCGCCACCGGCGCAAGCACGATCCAGCAGCAGATCAATGACACCTTTTCGTCCGTTGCCGCTGACTCCATTGCGAAGATCGTGCAGAAATCGGCCGGTACACTGACCGGCAAGCTTGACGGAACAAATTCTACGCTGATGCAGGCGCTTACCGATACCCGTAAGAATCTTGCTGACTATCAGAACGCCCTGAAGGATTTCCAGGCTACGGTAAAAGATTCCGGTTCTTTGATCGATGACACTCTGAAAACGCTGGACTCTGTAAATGCTGTTGCCTCTTCCGGTTCTGCTGCCCTTGCAGATTCATCAGATCTGCTTGCCACCAGCCGGACAGCAATCGGAACCTTTTCCACAGAATTTTCTACCAGCCTGTCAGATGGTGAGACGCTTTTAAACAATGTCTACACCTCCGCAGCCTTAAAGCTCGGAACTTTTGAGACAAAAGCCACACAGGTCAACACTGCGATCGGAGACAGTATTTCTTCTGCCAGCTCTTTAAATAAGAAAAATGCAGAAATTCTGGAAAAGCTTGCCGCCCTTCAGCAGCAGATCGGAAGTGATTCTTCCCTGTCCGGTATCGTCAGCGAAAAAATTGCAGAACTCCAGGCACAGAATGATTCTCTTCAGGAACTCATTGATTCTCTTGGGAACAGCAATTCCAGCATAGGAAATGCACTGACTACAGCAAGCAATACCAGAAGTTCTCTTGAGACACTCACTGCCCAGAACCGACAGTCTCTGCAGAATTACAGAAACAGTCTGAACCAGTCGCTTCTGCCACAGCTGAACCAGTCACTTGACGGGCTTGCCACATTGAGCGGAAGCCTTTCTTCTACTTTAACCGGGGTAAATCCGACGATCACACAGTTAAAGGTGATCCTTACCCAGTTAAAGAGCAGTTTAAACGAAAGTGCAGACGCACTTGGTCAGACCGGAGGAACTCTTGAAAGCGTAGATACTGCTCTGGAAAATATTACCGCTGACCTAAAAGCTCTGCAGAGCTCCGAAACCTACCAGCATCTGATCTCACTGGAAGGCATCGACTCAGATTCCATTTCTGATTTTATGTCCTCACCGGTTTCGATCAATTCAAAGGTACTTTATGATGTGGAAAATTACGGTTCCGGAATGACTCCGTTCTACACTAATCTGGCACTCTGGGTTGGCGGACTGATCCTGGTATCCATCCTGAAACAGGAAGTAGACAAAGACGAAACCATTTCCCGTTTTACTCCGACAACTGCTTATTTCGGACGTTGGATGCTCTTTGTCGTGGTCGGATTGATCCAGGGATTTATTGTGTGCATGGGCGATCTGCTGCTTCTGAAAGTACAGTGTGTCCACCCGGTTGCATTTGTGTGCGCTGGTATGCTCTGCTCCTTTGTGTATGTCAATCTGATCTATGCAATGGCGCTGACCTTCAAGCACATTGGAAAAGCACTTGCCGTTGTCCTGGTCATCCTGCAGATCCCTGGTTCTTCCGGAACCTATCCGATCGAGATGACACCGGTCTTTTTCCAGAGACTGCATCCGCTTCTTCCGTTCTCTTACGGAATTGGCGCTATGCGTGAGTGTATTGCCGGATTTTACAAAAATAACTACGCAAAGGATCTGCTGACCCTGCTGCTTTTCCTTCTCCTTGCATTCTTCATCGGACTGGTACTGAGACCACTTCTGATGAATCTGAACCATCTGTTCGACAAACGTCTTGCCGAGACAGACCTGATGCTGGGAGAGACTGCAACCGGTGAGCTCTCCCGCCCACAGCTTACACTGATGATGAAAACCATGATGCAGGACGAAGACGGACGGGCTGATTTTATCCAACGTGCCAACCGGTTCGAAAAACGGTATCCAAAGCTGATCCGTACCGGTTTTATCCTGATTCTTGTAATTCCGCTGATCTTTCTTCTTCTGATGTTCGGCCTGGAATCCAAGATCGTATACCTGACACTGTGGATCATTTCCCTGATCGTACTCGCCGTCTATCTGATCTGTGTAGAATATATTCACGACAAGACCTCCAGACAGCTTTCCTATATCCATCTGTCTGAAGAAGAATTTCTTAAAAAAGTAAAGGAGGGAAAAGACGAATGAGAAATATATGGACCATCTTCACAAGAGATATCCGGAAAATAAGAACAAATGTCATTGCGCTGATCGTCGTTCTCGGCGTCACAGTGGTTCCCTGCCTTTATGCATGGTTCAACATTGCGGCAAGCTGGGATCCCTATGGGAATACGGGGAATCTGAAGGTTGCCGTGGCAAGCGTAGATGAAGGCTATACCGGAAACCTGATCCCGCTCCAGCTGAATCTTGGCGATCAGGTATTGTCTGCTCTTCGGGAGAATACACAGCTCAACTGGGTATTTACGACCAAAAGCAAAGCAATGAAGGGTGTAAAATCCGGAGAATATTACGCAGCAATCGTAATCCCGGAAGATTTCAGTACGAACCTGATGAGTGTATTTTCCAGTGATATTAAAAAACCGGAGATTACCTATTACTCCCAATGCAAAAGAAAATGCCATTGCGCCGAAGGTAACAGACAAAGGAGCAACCGCAGTCCAGACACAGGTCAACGAAGTATTTATCGAAACCATTTCCGATACGGTACTGACTGCACTTCAGACTGTTGCAAATACCGCAGACTCCAGGGATTCGGATGAGCTTGCAGGCACACTAATCACAAATCTGAATAAAATCGGTTCTGATCTGTCTGCTTCTTCGACTACCCTGCATTCCTTCTCACAGATGACCGATTCTGCGCAGCAGCTTCTGGACACAACTGCCGAATTCTTAAAAGCAACGAAAGAACAGGCTTCTGCAAATGCAGATACGCTTTCCGGTACACAGCAGTCCTTCTCCGGGATTCAGGAAACTCTGGACGGAGCTACAGACGGAATCAATGCTGCACTGACCTCTACCAAAAGCTTTTACGAACAGATGTCACAGACAGTCGATCAGGCATTCCAGTCGCAGTCACAGGATGCTTCTTCTGTTGCCAGCACCCTTGATCTTCTTGGAAACCGCGTCAATGCGATCGTACAGTCTTATCAGGGAATCCGTGACAGCATTGCACAGATTGCAGATGCACACCCGGAGCTGTCTGATCTTACCGCACCGATTCTTGCTAAATTAGACGATTCCATTGCTGTTCAGGAAGAACTTCGTGATAAACTCACGAACGCTGCTTCCTCTCTGCGGGATACAGCAGGCAATGTAACAACCTCTAAAAAAGAGCTGGATGATCTGATCAGTTCCAGTATTTCCGGAATTGCAGCTGTCAAATCCGACTATGAAACCAATGTATCTGCTTCTTTAAAACAGCTGTCCGTCTCTCTTGGTTCCACCAAAAATGATCTGTCCGGACTGCTCTCCCAGCTCGGTGTAAGTGCAGATGGAATCTATACCCTTGCTTCTTCAGCTGGCTCTGATCTGTCGCAGATTCAGAAGGCTCTGGAAACCTCTTCTGAGCTTTTGAAAACGGCTGCCTCAAAGATCACAGATACCATCTCCAGACTTGGTCAAATGGAAGCAACCGGCGATTTCTCCGAACTGGAAGATCTGATTTCCGGCGATAAGGACAGTATCAGTTCTTTCCTCGCCGCACCGGTAGAGCTGAAGACCAACAAAGTGTACCCGATTGAAAATTACGGTTCTTCCATGGCCCCATTCTACTCTACACTTTCCATCTGGATCGGCGGAATTGTCCTGGTTGCCATGCTCAAGGTCACTGTATCCGAAAACGGCACCACCGGACTTAAACATCTGAAGCTCCATCAGATTTATCTTGGAAGATACCTTATCTTCCTGATCCTGGGGCTTTTGCAGAGCACCCTGATCTGCCTCGGTGATCTGTTCTATCTTGGCATCCAGTGCAAGCACCCGTTCCTCTTCCTCCTTGCCGGATGGGTATCCAGCATCGTATATGTCAACATCATTTACACGCTGACTGTCTCCTTCGGAGATATCGGAAAAGCGGTCAGTGTCGTACTTCTGGTTATGCAGGTAGCCGGAACTGGCGGAACTTTCCCGATCGAGGTTGCCCCGGGATTCTTCAAAGCAGTATATCCGCTACTGCCGTTTACCCACAGTATGGCAGCCCTGCGTGAAGCTGTCGGTGGTCTTTACGGTATGGATTACTGGATCGATCTTGGAAAGCTTTGTATCTTCCTTATGGTGTCCCTGATCGTGGGACTGGTGCTTAGGAAGCCGATCATTAAGGTGAATGAAGCGTTCTCTGAGAAGCTGGAAGAGACGAAGATTATGTAAATATAGAAGTACTTGTCTTTTACATTTACATTAAAAAACTCTCTTATGAATGATTTAACGATCTTTCATAAGAGA
>OGQB01002845.1_pt1 | contig 12005 bp, 4 predicted proteins | sample 1553071 | NCBI WGS metagenome assembly OGQB01 (sample SAMEA2580284, study PRJEB22360) | human gut metagenome | biome: human gut; feature: human-associated habitat; material: faeces | place: Denmark | collected 2008/2010
TCCTTCATAGGTAAGGCCTGCTTCATCCAGCGCTGCCTTCACTACATCACCAGCCTTTACTTTGTCACTATCAAAGCTATAGACTCCTGTCGCGATCCAAGTGCTATAAGCATGGCCTACTTCAGTATCACTTCCTTCTTCTCCATGTTTGGTATCACCAAGGAGTGTGAAAGATACATGAATCGGGTCACTGTCCGGAGCTGCCAGAACTTTAATAGTCTTGGAAGCTGTTGCTCCATCATAATTCAGGGTCAGAGTCTGCTCGCCTTTGACTGTATTGTCAAAACCTTCGATCTCCAGATCTTTCCAGTTAAGATCTTTGCTTGTTCCATCGCTGTATACTGCTTTAATACTGAGACCGTCAAGGTTCAGTTCTTCGCCAAGATAGAACGTATCTCTGCATTCACCGGAAAGCTTAAGGTCTTCAATATAAACCTGTACACCTTCTGTGTTTGCAAGTTTTGCAGCATCTGCTCCAAGCGGGTCATCTGTACGGCTGTATGTTCCTGTAGTAACATAAGCAGCACCGCTCTCTGTCTCATGTGTTGTGCAGCTGGTATCTACATTTGCTACAAATCCGATACCTTTTTCTGCGCCACAGTCTTTTGCATAGTAGTTATTTGCAACATCATCCCATTTGTCAAGGCTTCCATAATATCCGATGATCCCGCCGATATATTTAGCGCCATCAGCTGTTGCCTGAACTTTACCAGTAAAGGAGTTACCTTTTACTGTATTCTTAACGTTTTCCCATGTCTGTAATACATAAGTATCAGCACCAAGGATACCGCCGACTTTGTCAGATCCTGTGATCGTACCGGAAGATTTACAGCCATTGATGCAGAATTTTCCACCGTTCGGTGCAGAGCTGTCGTTGTATCCGCCACCTACGATACCGCCTGCATGGTCACCGCTTGCTACAACTGTTCCATCAAAAGTACAGCTGTAAACATTACTGTCACCCATAGCGTTATCACGGCTGCCTACGATACCGCCGACATAAGATTTACCATATACGGTTGCATGGCTTACGCAGTTTTCAATCACACCCTGCATACGTCCTGCAATTCCTCCGATGATTGTCTGGTCTTTGTCATAACCTACTACTACACCACTCTCGATGGTACAGTTTCTGATTGTTGCAACGAAACCTGCGGAGGTTCCTGCAAAACTGTTTTCTGTAATATTGGCTCCGATCAGACCTGATTTCAGGGTACTGGAACCGCTCTTTAATGTTACATTGTCAATAATGATCGCACTGCCATTAAATCCAACGCCTTCGAAATTGTTTACCAGACCATAGCCTGCGATCTTCTTACCATAAATCTTAAGGTTATGTACTTCTGCACCCTTTATATATCCCAGAAGCGGAAGCTCGCCACTTGGAATGGATACAGTCTTTCCGTTACCATCCAGATATCCGGCAAATAACTTCTTCTTTGAAGTACCGATCGGTTTCCATCCTCTCGGAAGGGTAATGTTGTTAGTCTGTTTCAGATATCTTTCATTAAAGGAAATTCCTTTTGCAACCAGATCTGATACTGCCTGATAATCCTCTGCTGTTGAGATCAGATAAGGATCTTCCTGTGTTCCTTTACCTTTCAGTAAAGTTCCGATATAGTCATCTACAGGATTAACAACAAACTTACAGATTCTGGAAATTGCAGATGCAGATTTACCCTGAAGCGAAGCTGTTACAACGCAGAAATAATATCTTGTGCCAGGCTCATTCGTATCCGTATTAAACCACTCGGAGTGGGCTGATTCATTATCTTTGACAGCAGTTGCACCTTCATAGCTTTCTTTATCATTCACATACCACTGGCAAGTCTCTTGTGCATAAGTTTCTGAAATTCTTACAGAAATATATATGCTGTTCGGAATATCACCCTGTGTATAAACAGCATCTTTTGGCTGGGTGGAGATATTCGGTGTGGCCATTGAATCAAGTTTTACATATACAAAAACGCCGGCAGCATCTTTCTCTTCACCGCTTGCATCTGTATATTTCTTTCCGGTTTTTGCGTATGTGGAATATTTCTTTCCTTTATAAGTATAAGTAACCTTGCAGTGATAGAAATATCCTGTCTCATTTGGTTTATCTGTAGTCGGAGTACAGGTAGCTTCTGAGGATGGAACAATGCCATACATATCATCTATTGCATCATTGCGAACCCACTGATAGGAAAGTGTTCCGCCCTCTACCGGTGTCGTTACATTTACACTCAGTTCGTCAGCAGTCCAGTCTTTCCAATAAGTATATCCAAAGTTCCATGGATATTCTTCACCTAATTCTTCACCAGGGTTTGCAAATACTGCTTCCGGCATAGGATTCGGATCAACAGTGATGCAAGCGGTGTCAGTTGTAGCTGTATTATTTTCTGTCTGCTCTGTATTTGTGAGCACACAGTAATAATACGTGGTTCCTTCTTTTTCAGCAGATGGCTGATAAGTAGCCTCAGTTGCACCCTCGATTGCAGTACCGGTTGTATTGTTGTCTTCAGTATTGCTGTACCACTGGTAAGCCAGTTTACCCGTACATGTTGCGACAAATGATAATTTATTTGGCTTATCGCCAACAACATAATCTGCACTCTTTGGCTGGCTGACAAATTCCGGCACATCCTTCTCCGGATACGGTTCTGCTTCAATCGTATAGGTATGATCTTCTTTACCATTTCCGCCAACCACAACTTCGATCTTCATCTTACCGTTCTTATCCCAGTTGTATGGAACCGTATAATTTGTGTTGGCAGAAACTACTTCACCATTTACTTTCAGTGTATACTTGGTATCTTTACCCTGTGCTTTGACAGTCACGCCTTCTGCGTTTTTGTCAACATATGCATGATAGCTGGTAACATCTTTATCAAATGCCTGATCCATACGGCCATCGACACTCAGACTGCTCAGTGTTGCATATGACTTAACATTAACCCTGTATTCCGTATCATCTGTTCTGGTTCCAACATAAAAAGCAGCATATCCTGTCGGATAGGTAACTACACTTTCAGCTACACCATCTACAGTAGACACATATCTCCAGGTATTCGCCCATGCACTCGCAGTGTATTTAATTATCTTTTCAGCATCCCTAAATTCCGGTGCCAGAGCTGTCACAGCATACAAGTCATCATAATCTGCAATCGGCTCTTTCAGATCATATGTATGCTGATCTCTGCTGAATTCCGGAGTCATCTCCAACGGATCTTTACCATCTTTGTAATCCTGCTGACTTCTGTAAAGCTTGATAGAAGACAATTTGGGAGGAGCTGTTACTGTAACTTCACAGCTTGCGCTCTGGTCTCCTGCAGTAGCCGTGATCGTAGCCTTTCCTGCTTTTACACCTGTTACACGTCCTCTTAATACCGTCGCAACGGATTCATCAGAAGATGTCCATACAGTCTCCTGTGTTGTATCCTTCGGTTCTACAGTTGCGGACAACACCGCACTGCCACCTGCCTGCACTGTAAGAGTCTCCTTATTCACCTTAATGCTGGTCGCCGGGATGATCACCTCGCCCGCAACTTCTACCTTAGCTGCTGTCGGAACAACATTAACGCTGTCTGTTCCGGATGCAACCAGATAATAAGTTCCGCCTTCAGCAAATGTAAAGGAATCCCCATCTACTGTATATGCGTCCTCCGGCAGAACTTTAAAAGATGAATCATAAACTGTCAGTTTCGCTCCATCGAAATCCTTATATACATACTTATTGGCATCGTTATTCCATTCCGCTTTCTGCAGTCCTGCGGTAAATGGAAGAGTTGCTTCTACTGCAAAAGATTTCTGATCAAATTTTACATATGCGTCTGAGAAATCTTTTTTGTCTTTATAGACAAATGCAGAGAAATAATCATCAGCCTTTACTTCATCAGAAAGTCCCATACAGGAATTGTCATTCAGCCAGTAACCAAATGCACCACTTTCATCTCCCCAGAATTTGGAAATGTATTTGCCATACTTTCCATCTGCGGTTGCATAACCTGCAATTGCACCGTCATTATAGTACTCATCATGTGCTGCAATGAGTGCTTCGTCACATGTCAGGATACCATTCTTATCAATATCCTTGACTGTGACATCTCTGTCTACCATTAATGCGCCGTTTTTGTCTTTTGCAAATTCTCCAGCCACGCTGACAGTCATATGTACAACTGCATCTGCTGCCGGAGTACCCTCTCCTGCATCAAATGCATCTGTCTCTTCTGCACTGTCTCCACCATCAGAAAATGCATCCACACCTTCTGAATTGTCTTCCTCATCCTCTTCTACATTGACATCCGCATTGTCATCTTCTGCTTCCACTTCAACATCCGCATCTGAAGTATCATCTGCATCACTGGCCGCTACCTCTGTAGAATCTTCATCCTCTGCATCTGTGGAAGTTTCAACTTCAACATCTGAGAAAAGTTCATCTGCCGCATATGCATTGGAAGGAATCATCGTTACGGTCATCATGGCAGCCATGGAAACTGCTGATAAACGTTTCAGTACTTCTTTTTTCTTCACTTTGCTCCTCCTTTTTTGCTAGTTGTTTTTAACAACAAAAAACAGAGCCTCATAATATAGATGAGTCTCTGTCCTATACAACGCGTTAGTTAGCTGACTTAAAATATCATCCGCATATAACATTTCATACAGCAAAAAAGCAGTTCCGGAATCACACCGGATTTCCTTAAACTGGTCATCTCCCGACCAGACCACGCCTGGTTATTTTGTTGTCCTTATATTATAGCATTTATGCATTCTCGCGTCAAACAGAATCGCCAAATATTCTGTGGATATTTAGCGATTCTCCATTTTTTTATTTTACTTTCACAGTAACTGTGTAGGTTTTCTTTCCTGACTTCACAGTGATCTTTGCGGTTCCTTTTTTCTTTGCCGTGATCACACCCCGGCTGCTTACTGTCGCCACCTTCTTATTGGAAGTTTTGTAAGTCACTTTCTCCACGGAAGTAAGCGGGCTGATCACTGGCTTCAGTTTCAGTTTCTGTCTTCTCTTAAGTACTACGCTCTTCTTGAGACCGCTGATTTTTGTGGTTTTAACAGCTGTCTTCTGTACTGTTACATTTACAACTGCCTTCTTTCCACTGACAAGGGTAATTATGATCCTTGCTTTGCCAGTTTTCTTCGCTGTGATTTTTCCACGGGATGTTACGGTTGCAACCTTTTTATTGGATGTCGTCCAGGACTGTACCCTGTCTCCTGCTGCCAGACCACTTACCTGTACTTTAGTCGTAGACTGTTTTTTCTTTAACCTGATGCTTCTGGCATTCAGTTTAATAGTCGGTGTTAGCTTACTTCCAACTGTACGGGTTTCCTGACGCCCTTTATTACTGGTCCTTCTCTGCTGCTCGGGTGCAAAAACAGTCGCTGTTGATATCGTCTGCCACGGTCCGAACACTTCCGGAACTTCTGTAGGCGTCGGTGTCGGTGTGGAAACCTTTTCTTTTCTCTGTATAGTCAGCAGATATTCCGTCTTACTTCCCGCTTTAGCAGTCACTGTAATTTTTACCTGAGCCTCATCCACATTATCTTCCCAGTAAACATTAAAACGTGTTGCATTTCCACTGGTAGTAGTAGTTACTTTCCTGACTCCCTTTACTATTTCCGTCTTCACTGTTGCATCTGACTCAGCTTTTTCTACATAAACGCGAAGAAATCTCTGTGTATTCTCTGCCTTACTGTCCAGATATTCCACAGTATAGCCGGTCTTTGCACTGTTAAACGCCGGAGTCATTGACAGATAATGAGATACCTCTCCATAAGTATTGCTGGTGCTGACGATCATACTGGTCAGGGATGAATTTCCATGATCTTTCGTCAGGTGGAATGTATATTCTCTGCTCTTGGTACCCTGAACTACCGCAATTTTAATTTCAGCTTTTCCGGAACTTACATCAGCCACATATGTTCCATCAATTGTATCATTTCCTATTTTCATCGTGCATCCTGCAGGAGCCTTAAAGCTAAGTGTTACATTCTTTGCATTCTCTGCAACTCTGAGTGTATATTCCGTCTCGGAAGCCTGAAATCTCTTGTCCCAGTTTACACTGCCTGTATCCGGCCTTGCTGTCACACTGTCCAGATAAGCGCCATTTGTTTCCAGTGCCATCAGATAGCAGGAATCATTCTTATAATAAATTGTTCCGTCTTTGTCCACACAAAGAGGGCTGATGCAGTACTCCTGCTGCTTACTTACCGGACGAAACAGTTCTTCGGCTTTTCCTGATGTCTGTCCTGGTGTATCCGTCAGCATGTAGATTCCGCCTGGATATGCATTGTATGTAAAATACAGATAAACCCGTCCATCTGCTTTGCCATCACCGTCAAAGTCCTGATTTTCATAAGCTGTTGAGAGAATCGGAGCCGCCTGCGGGTATCCCGGAATCGATACTTTATAGGCAAGAGAAAGTCCGGAAGCAGATTCCTTGAGCACATCAAAATGATGTCCTCCATCTGCGTTATACTGGCCTCCGGTTCCACAGACACCAACATAGATTCTGTTCTTATAGACAACCGGTGTTGATGTTGCCGCACCTCCCAGATTATAACCTGCCACTGCACCAAATGTTCCGTCTGCATTCATCGCAACCCGATACAGATAACCGCCCTTGGTCGTAAAATAGACATATCCGTTGTTATAAGTAATCGTTGAACGGATATCACCAATCAGATCTGTGCGCTTGTCTATCAATTGTCCCGTATGTGTATTGACAGAATACAAAATAGATGTGTATGCATCGCCCGCTCCATCATCCGATCCAAATACCAGATAATTTTCTGATGCATAGGCGCCGGCCCAATAGAAGCCACCTTTGTGATCATATTTCCATGTACAGTATTTTATCTCATTCCCTTTGGATGGATCTTCATCTGTAACAGAAAGGCAGAAATAAGAGCCAGGAGTTGTATCGGAATTCCATGTTCCCGTATAAATATATCCGTTTTTATAGGTAATCGGTGAAAGCGTCTGTCCACCTAATTTCTCACTGATCCAGAGAGATTTCAGTGTCGTAGCACTGAGTGCCTGTATCTGACCACCACCGATCTGTGCAAAAAGCATTCCCTCTGCATAGGCAAGCGGGATCATGGCATACTGCATATTTCCGGACATCCGTTCACTTGTCTGGACAATGTCTCCTGTATTCTTGTCCATTTTGTAAATAAACTGTCCGGATGCTACATAAACATAGCCACCAAGGATCAACGGTGGTGTAAGTGCTGCATCCCAGCCTTTTGCATCCAATCTCGTTGCCCATTTCTGTGTAATCGTATTCTTGCTGGTCGGCATAGCTCTGTCTGTGATTCCATTATTGGTCTCACTGTTCTGATAGCTGCTCCAGTCATTGTCTGTAATTTCTTCCTGTCTGGCTGTCTGCTGTTCAAGCGTTACCTTGATCTCAGATTCCTCACCTACCGTAAATTCCTGTCTTTTGGAAATATATCCATATTTTGATACATTCCAGGTATACTTATCTCCATAATAAAGAGAATCATAGGTGTCTGCATCCTTAGACGGCTCCACACGCTCCCCTTTGGAGTCATATACACTGACCACTGCATCCGACGGTTCTGTTTTAAATGTAACTGTCACTTTCGATTTCTTATGGACCGTAACTTTATAAGTACCCGTGGAAGTATAGGACAATGTCTGATATGCCGGATCCTGATAAGTCCCATCTTCTTTCATCTGAAAGAGAATCTCTGTATCTGAACCTGTAAGCGGAATTTCCAGTGCCTTACTGTCAGATACGGCCTGTCCGTTTACCGTAAGTCCATACCATTTATCATTAAAAGCACTTGCAGTAACTTTTACGGATTTTGTATCCTGTCCCACTGCTACCTCATAATCCCTTGTAATACCGGCACTGTCAAATTCTGAGATCAGATTTTTTGCCATATCATTATCAGATGGAAGATAACAGCCAATCATGGAAAGATCAAGTCTTCTGAGAACTACAATCTTATAAGTCTGGCTGTCTGCTTCTGTACCGGCTGTTACTGTATAAACAGCTCTTTTTCCATTGTCTTTGGTAAAGATATTTGAGAAATTGTAGCGTTTTCCATCTGTATATCCGGTTGTAATAATCTCATTTTCTACAGTTTTTCCATCAAGATCACATGCAGACAACTGAATCGTTGAACCCTGCGGCGCATCCGTTCCAAGATCGGCAGTCACATAAAAGCCATTGGAATTATAGCTGGATCCGATCTCAACCGTATAAGTCTTTCCACCATATGTTTCATCCAGATCTTCCCTGCGGGTCATTTCAAGAGGATCTTTTACTCCGTAACCGGAATACACACTCAGATCTTTGAGATATTCCTTTGTTTCTCCTGCTCCGACTTCCTGCTGATCTTCAAAAAATACCTCTGCCGTATTTTCATCTGTATCTTCCGTACTCCATTCTTCCTGATCATCTGCGAAGTCTTCCACAGAAATCTCAGTTTCATCCTCATCTGTATCTGCTTCTTCTGTGATCTCTGTATTCTCATCTGCCGGTTCTTCTGTTATTTCGCTTATCCATGCAATTCAGGATTGCTCTTTTTATCTGGATATTTGCTCGTCATGTGTAACTCACGCTATTCTCTTCTACAACACCAAAGCCTCCATCACCGCATAATAACATTCCACTGCCCCATAAAGCTGTGTAAGTTCCACATACTCATCCACCATATGTGCCAGATCTTCTCTGGATGGACCAAGACCAATGGTTGGAATTCCTTTTTCACCGGCATAGTGACTGCCGTTGGTACAAAAGCTGTATTGGGTCAGTTCAGGATCGTAGCCTGCTTCCCGGATTTTCTGGAGAATTTGCTGAACATACTTCTCTTCCGGGGCATAGTACCATCCTGGAAAAAATCGCTCACCTTGAATTTCAGCACCTGTGTAACACCTCTCACTGCCTACGGAAAAAGAAGCCTTCGCTGAAAATTCCGAATCTTCTTTTTCCAGTGAATCGATCAGCTTCTGAACAGGGGCCAGAACACTCTCCCTGGTTTCTCCGGTAAGAAGTCTTCGATCCAGAGTTGCCCGGCAATATTCAGGAACTACGGAGGCTCCGGGATATGGGGAAGAAATAATATCTGTAACTTCCAGAATTCCCTTTCCCAGCTGCTCATGAATCGGAGGCTGGATCCTGTCAATTTCACCAAGCAATTTACACATCTTCTTCACGGCATTGATACCCTTCTCCGGATTGGCAGAATGGGCTGCTTTTCCGAAAGTCTCCAGAATAATCTCCGCACGTCCGCGTTGTCCGGTTTTGATGTTCAGTTCAGATGCTTCACCAATCACCACATAATCCGGATTCACCAGCTCACTGATGCTTCTGGCAGCCACGCCCTCGAAACATTCCTCATGGACCACTCCTGCCGTATAAATTTCTCCGGCAAAATCTTTCCCATGGTCTTCCATAAAGTAAGCTGCTGCACAGAAAAATGCAGCCACTGCACCTTTCATATCTGATGTTCCCCGACCGTATAATTTACCATCTTCCACTACCGGTACAAAGGGATCATGTTTCCAGGCTTCTTTGTTATCTGCCGGAACAGTATCCATATGCCCGTCAAACAGAACCTTGTTTCCAGTCCTGTCGCCTTTGATCTTTCCGATCACATTACCATATTTATCCGCCAGGATCTGGAACTCAATGTGTCTTGGATTCTCTACAAAATGTTCAATGTACATCGTCGAATCGGCAAATGCCATCTCGGTCTCTTTCTGAGCCGTCTGGAATGCAGACTCGAACTCTTCCGGTGTCCAGGCGGTACGCATACCTTTGCCCCCACCTCCTAAAGCTGCCTTAATGATAACCGGATAGCCAATCTCTCGGGCAAGTTCTGCACCGGTCTTTGCATCGTAGACGGGTTCTTTGCTTCCCGGAATGACCGGTACTCCCGCTGCCATCATCGTATTTCTCGCAACCTGTTTATTACCAAGGCTTGCAATGACTTTGGAATCCGGTCCGATGAATGTAATATTGCATTGCTCACATAATTCTGCAAATTTACTGTTCTCAGACAGGAATCCGAATCCGGGATGAATTGCATCTGCACCTGTTGCAATTGTTGCGCTAATTATACTTTCCATATTTAAATAACTTTCACTTGCCTTTGTTTCCCCTATGCAAATAGCTTCATCTGCCAATTGTGTGTGAAGTGCATCTTTGTCTGCCTTTGAATATACAGCTACAGTCTCAATACCCATTTCTCTACATGCTCTTATTATCCTTACTGCTATTTCACCTCTGTTTGCAATTAAAAGTTTCTGAATCATATCATTCTCCAATTCCAGGCGGGTTAAAGTTGTTACCCAACCATAAATGTAAGTTCTGCTTTTGCCACAACTTTTCCGTCTACGCTTGCTATTGCCTGGCCTATTCCCATAGGTCCTTTCTGCTTAATAATTTTTGTTTCAAGTTTTAATTTGTCCCCTGGCACTACTTTTCCTTTAAATCTACATTTATTTATTCCACCAAAGAATGCAGTCTTTCCCTTAAAACCTTCCTGACTAAGTATTGCCACTGCTCCAACCTGCGCAAGGGCCTCTATAGTAAGTACTCCCGGCATAACCGGCTCCTGTGGAAAATGCCCCCTAAAAAAATCTTCTCTAAAGGTTACGCATTTATAACCAACGGCATACTCCCCCGGCTTATAGTCTTCAATATAATCTATTAAAAGAAAAGGATGTCTATGGGGAATAATTTCTTCTATTTCTTTAATTCCTAACATTTTTTAATTCCTCTTTTTCTACTCTACTTCAAATAATGGCTGACCATATTCTACTGTCTGCTCATTTTCAACTAAAACTTTTGTTACAACGCCATCAAATTCACTTTCGATTTCATTCATCAGCTTCATTGCCTCTACAATGCCAAGCGTCTGACCCTTCTTTACGCGATCACCTACTGATACAAACGGTGCTTCTCCTTCTCCCGGTGCCGTATAAAAGATACCAACAAGAGGAGAATCAATATATTTGTCAGATGATGCTTCATCTGATTTTTTTGATGTATCTGCACCCACAGCATCCTCACAATTTTGAACAATGGCAAATTCTGACGCTGCGTTTTTTACTTCTTTCTGCTGCACAACGATTTCCTTTGCTGCATTTTTCTTTAGGCGAAGCTTTATCTCTCCTGTCTCGTAGCAAAAATCATCCAGCTTTGACTTTGATACGTGATCGATCAGCTTTAAAAGATCGTCCAATTCCATATGACTTTTACCACCTTTACGCATTTTCGTATTTCTTTATTAAAATTGAAGCATTATGGCCGCCAAATCCAAGTGAATTGCTCATCGCATAGACAACATCTTTTTCCTTAGGCGCCCCAATTGTGTAGTCAAGATCACATTCCTCGTCAGTCTCTTTTGTGCCCATCGTCTGATGAATGTAGCCTTCCTCAACAGACTTTGCACATACAACAAACTCGACGCCTCCTGCTGCTCCAAGCAAATGGCCTGTCATGGATTTTGTTGAATTGATGCAGACATTTTTTGCTGCCTCTCCAAATGCCAACTTAATTGCACGCGTCTCAAAAAGATCATTGTGATGCGTTCCAGTTCCATGTGCATTGATATATGTGATTTCTTCTGGAGCAGCCTTTGCCTCTGTCATGGCAAGCTCCATTGCCTTAGCTGCACCGCTTCCATCTTCGCATGGTGAAGTGATATGGAATGCGTCTGCTGTAGCTCCATAGCCTACTACCTCTGCATAGATATGAGCACCGCGCGCTTTAGCATGTTCAAGCTCCTCAAGAACAACTACACCTGCACCCTCTCCTAAAACAAAGCCTTTTCTGTTTTTATCAAACGGAATTGATGCGTACAGCGGATCATCTGATGTTGAAAGAGCAGTCAGTGACTGAAATCCTGCAATTCCTGTCGGACAGATACTGCTCTCTGCACCGCCTGCAAACATAATATCAGCATCATCATACTGAATTGCACGAAATGCATCTCCAATGCAATGTGTACCAGATGCACAGGCTGTTACG
>OGQB01002852.1_pt1 | contig 11978 bp, 10 predicted proteins | sample 1553071 | NCBI WGS metagenome assembly OGQB01 (sample SAMEA2580284, study PRJEB22360) | human gut metagenome | biome: human gut; feature: human-associated habitat; material: faeces | place: Denmark | collected 2008/2010
TCCATTTAAGCTTTCAATTTTTTCTTTTACAGTTTCCATTTTTGTTTTTTCTCCTTCTTTTTTTCTTTTTCATATGTTTTCGAATTCCGGAAACAATCGTAACTACCAGAGTAACTGCGATCAGTCCCGCCAGAATATAGATCACATAGCGATATACCGTCATATCCTGCGTTTTTTCTTCCTGTCCCGTGTTCGAATCAGGAGATTCCGGCGCTACCTCAGGTGTCGGCGTTGTCTCCTCTGCCGCTATCTCTGAAGGTTCTTCCTCCTGCACCTCTTTGGAACCGCTTCCCACATAATAATCCGTTCCATAATAATAGGAATTATCTGTATTGGTCAGATCACTTACCTGTACATCTTTCGGTATCGTGACCGCTCCTCCCGGTACCTCTACTTTCTGAAAATTATTAAAACCATAATCAAACATACTGATATGATCCTGACACACCTGTCCGGCATCCGCCCGCATTGCCACTGCGATCAGTGTCATTCCATCTCTTGTTGCACCACTGACCAGTGTATTTTTTGATGCTTCCGTCACGCCTGTCTTGCCACCAAAACATCCTTCATAGTATTCCGGTGCTCCCTGTGCCACCAGTGCATGATGCGTGGAATACGTCCGACTTTCCGGATTCATATTTGTCGGATCAATCGTAAAGCTCTGTGTACCGATAATATCCAGAAAATCCTGATTTTTGATTGCTTCCCGGAAAATCAGTGCCATATCGTGTGCCGTTGTATAATGATTCTCATCCGGAATTCCGCTGGCATTTACAAAGTGTGTATTGACACAGCCAAGCTCCTGCGCTTTCTGGTTCATCATATTTGCAAAGGCAGCTACCGATCCGGCAATCTGTACAGCTATCTGTGTTGCCACATCATTTGCTGACCGTATCATCAACGCCAGCAGACACTGACGCATCGTCAGCACCTCGCCTACCTGCATGCCGATATTTCCACTGTCCGATGTCTGATCTGCCAGACATTCCTCTGTAAATGTCACCTGCTCATCCAGATTGCTGTTTTCCAGTGCCAGAAGTGCCGTCATGATCTTTGTGATACTCGCCGGATATCTCTTTTCATCCATTCCCTTATTATAAAGGATTGTTCCTGTATCTGCATCCATCAGCACTGCTGTCTCCGAATAAGTATCCGGGCCCTGTGGCCAGCCTTCTATGGCATTCGTTGTGATCGGATAAGATGCCCCGTTATCCACCTCTGCCGCCTGAACCGTGACAGCTGACAGACTGATCACACCAGCCAGCAGCCATACCGTCGCCTTTTTACAGATTTTTCTTATCATAATACTATGTACTCCTCGCATTTTCTTCCTGTTCATTTTCTGAACGATTACAAATTTACCTTTCATTCGTACTATTCTATCTCATATCCGTTCTTTCTTCAAGTTTTTTGTTTTTACGGAATCTTCGCTCTGATCATTGCCCTGTTTTTTCTCTCATGGTATACTGAAAATAGTATCGTTCAGGAGGGGTCAGATGAAATCTTTTAAACATCACTATTTTTACTATCCGTTTTTCATGCTGCTTACGGTCTTTTTTCTTTTCTTTTCCGATACGACCGTATCTGCCGCTGTTAAAACTTCGGATCTGGAAACTGTTCCTTGGAGCATGGTAACAGAATCTTCTATAATAAATGAAAAGGGCTGGCTGCAGTCCATGTGTGCCACGGATCAATATATTGTATGTCTGGTAAATGCGTCAAAAAAAGGCACGGATCCTGACACTCTGATTGCCTTCTACCGAAACACCACAGATATCGACGGCAATCCCGTAGAACAGTACAGCTATGCTTTCAGCGTGACAGAAACCGATTATGAACATGGAAACGGCATGACTTACAATCCCAATACCCAGGAGATCGCAATTGCCGGTCTTTTTACCAACGATCCTTCTGATGCCGGAGCCATCTTTATCGTTGATGCCAACACTTTGCATTTCAAACGGAAAGTGCAGGTCGGAAACGGAAGTATCAATTTCTTTGGCATCGACTATGTTCCGGAAAAAGATCAATATGTTCTGATGGCAAACCGCATTGCCGATTATGCCTTTTATTTTACCGACAGTAATTTTCAGATCGTAGATAAATTAAATCTGCATCTTTCCTACAGCCGCAGTTCCTTCCAGGATTTCTGTGTCTCCGGCGATGCGATTATCAGCATTCCATATATGCAGCGGGAAGGCTATATGAATGTACTGGATGTTTATTCGATCTCCCGACAAAAACGAATCGGAAGTTATTACCTCACGCTGCCAGGTCACGATGCTTTTGAGGTGGAACCGGAAGGCATCTGCCAGTTAGAGCCCGGACATCTTCTCATGGCTTCCGCCATCATCGGTACCACTCGCTTCCGTCTGTACGAAGCCACCCTTCCACTGGTCCATAGTGTTACAACCAGTGCGGAAAACGGAAAAATCACGGACAGCAATCTGGAAATCGATGAAGGCGGTTCCTATACCGTCTCCTACGGATGCGATACCGATCATCGCCTGCAGTCTCTTCTGATTGACGGCGAAGCTGTGGATGTCAGCCAATATCCTCTTTCCTATACATTCACAGATCTGCAGGAAGATCGCACAATACAGGCTGTTTTTGAAGAAATACCGGTCTATACCGTCTCTACCTCAGCTACCAACGGAACCATCGATACCTCACCATCCGGGAAAGAGCATGAACCTTTGTCTGTCACTTTTACTCCTGATGAGCATTACGTTGTAGATACTCTCACTGTAGATGGTGCCACTGTCCCTGTTACCAGTGACACTTCCGGCTATGTATTTGATGATCTGACTTCGGATCACACGATTGATGTGACTTTCAAACCGATCCCGTCATATACAATCACTGTTACAGCCCAAAACGGTACCGTAGATACTTCTCCGGTTACAGTCTACCGCGGGGATTCCTACACAACCACCGCTACACCGGATACCTCCTGTTTTCTGCACTCCTGCCTGGTGGATGGAAAAGAGTATACTTTCAAAAAGGGAGAAAATAATATCACGCTGACTGCCATTCAGTCCGACCATACAATCGAACTGATCTACAGCCGCGTGGACTGGATGCTTGTTCTTTTGCTTTCCATCCTGTTTCTGATCGTAATTTTACTGATCTTCCTCTTTTATCTGAAGATTCGAAGATGGCATCACAAAAAGAAACGAAAAAAAGAGCTTGCTCAGATGCGCCAGAAAGATATTGCTTTCTTCGAAACTCTGGAACAGATGGACCTCAAAAAACGTAAGGATTCTTACGATTCCTCCTCTCACCTTGACAAGCATTAAAAAATAAGCTAAAGTTTGTATGATATTTTGTTAAAAGGATAAAATAAATGAATTATACAGGAAAAAATCACACATTTGCCATTTGTGCATATAAGGAAAGTCCGTTTCTGGAAGAGTGTATTCAGTCACTTCTGGGACAGACGATTCCTTCTACAATAATTATTGTCACTTCCACAGATAACGCTTACATTCAAAATATGGCTGAAAAATACCATCTGGAGCTTTTCATCAATCACGGAGAATCCGGCATCACCCAGGACTGGATGTTTGCTTACCGAAGTGCCAGAACGGAACTGATGACCATCGCACACCAGGACGATACTTATGATCGGCTTTATACTGAAACTGTGTTACAGCAACTTTCTGCTGCCAGACATCCATTGATTGCCTTTACAGACTATGGAGAACTGAGAAACGGAGCTATTGTAAATAAAAATACGCTTTTAAAGGTAAAACGTACAATGTTGCTTCCGTTGCACCTGAAGATATTTCATAACAGTATTTTTGTCCGCCGACGGGTTCTTTCCTTCGGCTGTCCAATCTGTTGTCCTTCTGTAACCTTCGTAAAAGATAATCTTCCGGATCAGATCTTCTTCCCTGGTTTTCGAAGTGACGAAGACTGGCAGGCATGGGAACTGCTTTCCAGGAAAAGAGGAGCCTTTGTCTATTGTAACAGGATCCTGATGTATCACCGAATTCATGATGGCTCGGAAACATCCGCCATTCTTGGCGATTCTGCACGTGGAAATGAAGATTTCCAGATGTTTTGCAAGTTCTGGCCAAAGCCGATTGCCCGGCTTCTGACACGCGCCTATTCATCAAGTGAAAAATCAAACGAATTGGAGAACAAATGAAAAGTTTAATTATTATTCCCGCTTATAATGAAGAAGCATGTATCGAACAAACCGTGCGGGATATTTTGGAACATGCACCGAACTTTGATTATATTGTAATTAACGACTGTTCAAAAGATCGAACAAAAGAAATCTGTGAGAAAAACCAATTCCACTATATTGATCTTCCTGTCAATCTTGGAATTGGTGGTGCCGTACAAACCGGTTATAAATATGCCTGCAATCATGGATATGATTACGCTGTACAGGTAGATGGAGACGGACAACATGATCCTCGCTTTCTCGAACAAATGCTTCATGTTATGCAGGAAAAAAAACTGGACATGCTGATCGGATCCCGTTTTATTACCAAGGAAGGTTTTCAGTCGTCCGGACTGCGTCGTACCGGTATCAAATACTTTACCTGGCTGATCCGTCTGCTGACCGGAAAAACCATCACTGATCCCACCTCAGGACTCCGCATGATCAACAAAGATATTATCCAATACTTTGCCAAAGAGTATCCACGTGATTATCCGGAACCGGAAAGTATCGTTGCCGTCCTGAAACGCAAGAAAAAAGTACAGGAAATTCCTGTCATTATGCGTGCCCGCGCCGGTGGTGTTTCCTCTATTTCTCCATTAAATTCCATTTATTATATGGTAAAAGTTACCATTGCGATTCTGATAGAACGGATTCGATGATATATCTCAGTGAGGTGTTTACATATGCATGAATATAGGATACAAATAATTCTGGCTGTTTTACTGGTTTTTCTTCTTTATAAACTGCTGCGCTCTGTTTTAAAGAAGAAACTGGAAATCAAATACGTACTTTCTTGGATAATCGTTGATTTTTGTTTGCTGATCATCGACTTATTCCCATCGATTCTTACCTTTTTATGCAAGTGCCTTGGGATTCAACTGGCTTCCAATATGATTTTCCTGGTTGCCATTATTCTGCTGTTTTTACTGGCACTTTCCCACACGATTCTGCTCTCTAAATTAGTAGAATCCAATAAAAACTTAACCCAGGAAATTGCTCTTTTAAAAAAAGAATTGAAGGATACGACGAGATAAAAAAATAACACCATAAAGGTGTTATTTTTTTATCTCATCCATTCTCTCAGATACTTTTCACTGCATCGTTCCCGATGTGGATTAAATACATTATTGAATTCTGCATATTTCTTTTCATACTTATCCACCATATCCGGTAGATTTTTCAGGGTTTTCAACACTTCTTCCTGATTCATCAACACCGGGCCCGGAAGCATGTGGATATCGAAGTAAAAGTCACGCATCTCATGTTTATACTGTTCATAATCATACATGAAAAACAGAATCGGGCGTCTCAGATTGGCATAATCAAAGAATACACTCGAATAATCCGTGATCAGCACGTCAGCCGCCAGATACAGAGGATTGATGTCATCCATCTGCGACACATCATAAACAAACCCCTGAAACGCTTCAAAATCAAAGGAATTACTGATAAAATAATGTGCCCGGAATAACACCACATATTCCTCGCCAAGCACTTCTCGCCACCGTTTAAAATCCACCGGCAGCTGAAACTGATATCCCTCACCCGGGAGATGCTGATTCTCCCGCCAGGTCGGTGCATATAGAATTACTTTCTTGCCCTTCGGAATTCTCAGTTCCTGACGCGCCTTCTCACAATCCATATTGGAGAACTTAACCAGATCATCATTTCTCGGGTATCCCAGTTCCAGAAGTACCTGCTCTTTTCCCTCTTCCTTCAGATGAAAGGCCGACGCAATCTTTTCAGAATAGAATTCGGATGGCGATGGCATATGCGTTACCCGTTTTGTCTCTTCCAGATAATTTTCCTGTACTTCCAGCAGACTTCCATTTTTTTCTGCATAATGATCCAGGTCATATCCCAGTCGTTTTAACGGTGTCCCATGCCAGCACTGAATATATTCCTGCCCTTCTTTCGGCTGCAGTTCCCTCGGAAGCCGCGAATTCGTCACCCAGAACTTCGCGGATGCATATGCACGGTAGTATTCCCCGCTTCGATAACGAACTACTTTTGTATGCGGCTCCTGCTCCATCTCGCGATACTTCTCCGGTTCCCGGAACGCCCAGATCAGCTCCCAGTCCTGATACTGCGGATCCCGGCACATCGCCTGATACAGTGCTTTTGGACTGCACGCATATTTTTTTCCCATATACGCCTCAAAAATCACCTTTTTCGGATTGATCTCTTCCTTTTCCACATATCCCTTCTGATACTGCAGTTTTTTCCACCAGTAATACACACGAAGACTCCATGTTTTCATCCATGGAGTCTTGCTGCAGATTCTGGCCATCCATTTCCAGGCACTCATCTTTTCCCCTGTCTTTCTACATACAATCACATCATCCGGTTACTTATCTTCTGAACCGCCTATTTATGCCATAAATTCATTATAAGCATCCAATACAGTCTTCGTATCACCCTGCATCTTAATCTCCCCTTCATGGAGCCATAACAGACTGGTACACAACTTCTCCAGCGTCTCTGTACTGTGCGATACGATTACTACAGTACGATTCTCATCCATGATCAGTTCCTGCATCTTCTTATAACTCTTCTTCTTGAACTTGGCATCACCCACGCTCAGAACCTCGTCAATCAGCATAATATCTGTTTCAAGAACCGCCGTAATAGAAAATGCCAGCTTCGAATACATACCACTCGAATACGTCTTTACCGGCATGTCGATGAATTTTCCCAGATTGGCAAACTCGATAATCTCATCCATCTTATCCCGTACTTCCTGCTCCGAGAAACCCAGCAGCATTCCCGATAAAATAATGTTTTCCCGTCCGCTTAATTTTTTCTGAAATCCAACACCGATGGAAAGGAGGGATACAGAATCCGATTCCAGTTCAATACTTCCGGAGTCCGCCGAAAAAATTCCGGCAATTGCGCGGAGCAACGTGGATTTACCGCTTCCATTCTTTCCGACGATTCCCATGATTTCTCCCTTTTTCACTTCAAAAGAGATACCTCTCAGGGCTTCATATACTTCCAGCTTACTCTTTCTCAGATGAAAAAGACTTTTTCTCATAGAAAGAGACTTTACACACTTGTAGGTAATCTTCAGATCTTTTACCTCAATTGCATTTCCTGGTTTCATAGCTTAAATCCTTTCGTAGATTTGTCACACTGGCCTCTGCTTTGGTCAGCTGACCGGCAACACATTCTATATTACCTTTACATAATTATTTTCATTTTTATATATGATTGCCACACCGATTGCCGATAATACTGATCCGATCACAAACCACAGCAAGATCAGTCTTCTGTGCGGTGTCTCACAGTAAACCAGTGACGACCGGCAGGCATCGATTAGAAATCCCACGGGATTCACCTTTAATAACAATGTGGCGATCGCTTCATTGACTCTGTCTGTGATCACGTAAAAGATACCAGACATATAAAAAAGAATTCGTAACCCCACGTTGGTAATATTCTTAAGGTCATCAAAGAAAACCCCAAAATGAGCCAGTATCGCACTCACACCAAAGGTTATCAGAATCAGATCCACAAAGATCGGAATCACATAGATCACATTATACGAAACCGCTACATGGGACCAGAGCATCATCACGATCACGATTCCAAAAGAAATCATCATCTTAAACAGATTCTGAAACAGCAGATCGAATGCGGCACGTACAAAAAAGGAGATTTTCTGCCAACAGAAAAAGAGCTGATGGAAAAGTACGAGCTTTCGCGTGTGACAGTACGCCAGGCGATGACGAATCTGGTACAGAGCGGTTACGCCCGTGCACGGCGCGGCATCGGAACAGATGTTGTCTACGAGAAAGTCGAAGAGCAGATGGAAGGTGTCATCAGCTTCACGGAAGAAATGAAAAAGCATCATATCGAAATGCAGACAACATACTGCAAGATGGAACTGATCAGTCCCGGGGAAACAGTAGCAAGAAGTCTGCAGATTCCATTGACGGAGCCATGTTATTGCCTGAAACGTGTGAGGAATGCTGTGGGAAAACCCATGGTCTATACCATTACGTATCTGAAAAAAATCTGCGAACTGCCAACAGAGCCGGAGCCATACATGGAATCGCTGTATCAGTATCTGTGGGAGGAGCATGGAATCTATATTGAATCCGGCCGGGATACGCTTGAGGCGGCACTTCCATCGGAAGAGGTGCAGAAAGCACTGAAAATTGATGCGCAGATGCCTATTTTTATCCGGACACGGCAGACATTTCGGAAGGGCGGCGAGGTTTTTGAATATTCGATCTGCTATTATCCGGGAAATCGTTATAAGTACACGGTGGAACTGTAAACATATGACATGTAAAAAAACGAAACCGGACAGAAGTGCGAAATCCGCCAGATGCGAAAGCGTTGAAACAAAGATGATAGGTCTGATCGGCGCAGGAAACAACCCAATGGATGGAAGAAAAATTAAGAAAAGGAAAAGAATCTAAATGAATTTAAAAAAGAAATATGGAAACTACGAATTACATCCGCAAATGAAGATCACAGGATACGAAAATGAAATCTGGGATGAAAAAAAGGAGATCATCGAAGAATTAAAACGGGCGGTTCAGGAAAAACAGAAAGAAAAGAAAACCTGTATTCTTTCCTTTGATCTGTACCCGGGTGTACGAAAAGAAGAAATAATGGAACTGGCCAATGCGCTGCAGCCGGACCGGATTTTTGATATCGAAGACTGTGCCAAAGACGAAGAAACGTTGTTAAGAGAATTTAACGATTACATCACCGATGACCGTGTTTTCGGTATCATGTGTCATAAAGCAATAGATACCTGGTTTGAGAGCGAAAAGCTGGAAACCATGAAAAAAGCAATTGAGACAGAATGTATGGAAGAAAAAGATACAAACGGTGGTCTGATCGTGATCGTTGGTACAGCGACAGAGCTTCTGGCCGAAGCAGATGTTCTTGTTTACTGTGATCTGACCCGCTGGGAAGTTCAGCTCCGCTACCGGAGCGGCATGCCAAACTGGCACAGTACCAATTATAATGATCCGATCCTGACGAAATATAAACGGGGATTTTTCATTGAATGGCGTCTGGCGGACCGCTATAAAAAAGAGCGGTATGAAAAATTCACGTATCTTCTGGATACGGAGAAAGAAAATGCACCGGTTCTTACAACGGGAAATGCCTTCCGAGGCGCACTGCAGCAGCTTGCCAGACAGCCATTTCGTATGGAGCCGTATTTCGACCCTGGCGTATGGGGCGGTCAGTGGATGAAGGAAAACTTTGGTCTGGATGCATCGAAGGAAAATTTCGCGTGGAGCTTTGACGGAGTTCCGGAGGAAAACAGCCTGAATCTGGAAATCGGCGGAAAAGTCTTAAAAGTACCGGCACAGGATCTTGTCTTCTATGCGCCGCATGAACTGCTGGGTGAAAGAGTCCACGGCCGGTTCGGCGCAGAATTCCCGATCCGTTTTGACCTGCTGGATACGATGGGCGGTCAGAACCTTTCCCTGCAGGTACATCCGCTGACCGAATATATCTATGAAAAATTCGGCATGCCATATACGCAGGATGAGAGCTACTATCTTCTGGATGCCGATGAAGACGAGGAAACGTATGTATACCTCGGTCTCAAAGAAGGCGTGGATAAAAAAGAGATGGGGCGGGAACTTCGTGCAGCAGAAAAAGGAGAAGAACTTTTCCCAGCTGAAAAATATGTCAACAAAATTCCGGTCAAAAAACACGATCATGTGCTGATCCCGGCAGGAACGGTGCACTGCTCCGGAAAAAACACGATGGTGCTGGAGATCAGTGCGACACCGTATATCTTTACCTTCAAACTATGGGATTGGGGCCGCCTTGGCATGGATGGACTGCCGCGTCCGATCCACCTCGACCACGGTATGAAAAATATTCAGTGGAACCGTGATACCAAATGGGTGTACGACAATATCGTCGGCCAGACCAGAACGATGGAAAAAGCAGAAAACTGTGAAGTAGAGCGCACCGGACTGCACAGCCGCGAATTTATCGACACAATCCGCTATACACTTTCCGGGCCGCACACCGTCTCGATGGATGACACGGTTCATGTGATGAATCTCGTGGAGGGACGAAGTGCCCGCATCGAGAGCATGGATGGCAGCTTTGCACCGTTCACGGTACATTACGCAGAAACCGCCATCGTTCCTGCAGCGGTCGGAACATACCGGATTGTACCGGAAGAGGGCGAAATGATTAAAATGCTGGTAGCATCTGTGGGGTAAAGAGAGATAAAAATTTTGAGCAACATAGAACAGGAAAAGGAGAAATTATCATGACACACAAAATCAGAGAAGTCTACATCGTACATCATTCCCACACTGACGTGGGATACACCGATCTGCAGGAGCAGGTTATCTACAATCAGGCAAACAACATCCGCAGGGCGGTCGAACTGATTGAAAATGGAATCAAAAACAACACAACCCAGAAAGATCTGAAATGGAACTGTGAGACATGGTACTGCGTGGAGCAGTTTTTCAAAATGGCAACGGAGGAAGAAAAAGAAAAGTTTTTCGATCTGGTAAAAAAAGGAAACATCGGTCTGTCTGCCAATTATCTGAACTTTAATGATCTTGCCGACTGCAAATATCTGAAAGAAAAAATCCATACGATGCAGGAAATCTGCGGCGAAAAAGGAATCCAGATCAAAACAGCCATGATTGCAGATATTAATGGTATCTCCATGGGACAGCGCGATGCCCTGATCGAAAACGGAGTAGAATTTTTGTATACCAATATCCATACCCATCACGGCATGTATCCGCTGTATCAGAACCAGAAACCGTATTTCTGGGAAAATGAGAACGGACAGCGTCTGCTGGTATGGAATGGTGAGCATTATAACCTGGGAAATGCCCTCGGCATCGTCCTGAATAAAAATGTTAACTTTATGACAGAAAATTACTTCGGCAAAAAGAATGGTGATGTGACAGGACTTCTGGAAAATCTGCACACGAATCTGGCTGCGAGCATAAAGGAATATAAAGAAAACGGTTATCCGTACGATTTCTATATCACCAGTGTTTCCGGCGTTTTTTCGGATAATGCGCCGATCAACCCGGCCATTGCAGATACGGTTGCGCTGTTTAATGAAAAATATGGCGAAGAAGTCACCATGCATATGGTGACGCTTCAGGAATTGTATGACAAGATCCGGGATAAAGTGCAGGATGCACCGGTGTATCGAGGTGCCATCAATGACTGGTGGGGCAATGGCGTTGGAAGTACACCATATGCGGTGAAACATTACAAAGAGGCCGTACGACTGAACCATATCTGCGACCGACTGGAAGAAAAAACAGGGGTACATAACGAAGAACTGATTCAGGCATATGGCGATAATTCTCTTTTATATGCAGAGCACACCTGGGGTCATTCTGCTACGGTAACCAATCCGTATGATACCATGGTGACAAATCTGGATATGCGGAAAAACAGTTATGCATCCAAAGCACATGAGGCAGCAGCGATGCGTAAAAATGAGCAGTGCCATAAACTGGGTGATATTCTGCGCTATTATAATCTGTCCGGTAAAGTGAAGGCGGTCTCCACAAGCCATCAAAAGAGAGTATTTCCGGTAGAATTTTACGTAGAAACCTTAAGTCTTTCTGCAGTTAAAGTAACCGATGACAAAACAAAACAGGAGATGGAGGTGCAGCTGTCTGCTCATCCGCGCGGAGTCCTGATAAGTTTTCTGGCAGAATTTGAGCCAATGGAAGAGAAAACGTTCACGTACGAAGAGCAGCCGGCTCCGTCCCAGACCCTGTTCACCAGAACTGCCTGGGTAGGCGCAGAGCGGTACGTGATATTGTGA
>OGQB01002854.1_pt1 | contig 11976 bp, 10 predicted proteins | sample 1553071 | NCBI WGS metagenome assembly OGQB01 (sample SAMEA2580284, study PRJEB22360) | human gut metagenome | biome: human gut; feature: human-associated habitat; material: faeces | place: Denmark | collected 2008/2010
CGCCCACCGGGACAATGACAGCGTCCACATCCGGCAGCTGGTCGAGGATCTCCAAGCCAATGGTTCCCTGCCCGGCGATGACCTGCTCGTCATCGTAGGGGTGGATAAAGGTCATGTCGTACTCCTTTTGCAGCTGCACGGCCTTGTCGTGGGCTTCGTCGTAGGTGCCGGGCACAAGGCAGACCTCTGCGCCCAGATTTTTGGTGTTTTCCACCTTCATCAGGGGTGCGCCGTCCGGCATACAGACGATGCTGCGGATGCCGCGCCGGGTAGCCGCCAGCGCCACGCCCTGCGCATGGTTGCCCGCAGAGCAGGCAATGACGCCCTTGGCGCTTTCCTCCTCGGAAAGCTGGCTGATCTTATAATAAGCGCCCCGCACCTTAAAGCTGCCGGTGGCCTGCAGGTTCTCAGTCTTGAGGTACAGCTGGCAGTCCTTGGACAGCTTGGGGGCTTCGATGAGGTCGGTCTTGCGGGCAACGTCCTTCAGCACAAAGGCGGCGTGGTAGATCTTATCCAGAGTCAGCATGACAGATACTTCCTTTATTTTTTCGTGATGTCATCCAGTATAAGTTACAAAAATTGTTTTGTCAAATGAATTTCATTCACGATAAACGGCATAAAAAAGAGAAAGGCAAGGGCAGGGCGCACCCTATTTTCGGTTTACTCTACCTGCTTTCTTAGGGTTCGGTTTTCTATTCTATAAGGATGCTTTTAGCGCTTTTCCTGCAAGCATAAATATGGTAAAATAGAAAAAACGCTATGGATATGGGTGACGGTGAAGATCAATGCTGAAGATTGCAATCGCAGAGGATGAGACCAGCGCGCAGACTGCATTAAAGGAATATCTTGACCGCTGGCAAGCAGAAAACGGCCAGCCGGTGCAGGCGGTGTTTTTTAAAAGCGGCTCTCAGCTGCTGGAAAACATTCCCCAAGGGTTGCAGCTGGCATTGCTGGACATCCAGATGCCAGGGCTTTCCGGCATGGAGACTGCCCACCGCCTGCGGGGAACGCTGCCGGAGTTGGAGATCGTGTTTATCACCAGCCTTACCGGCTATGCGCTGGAAAGCTACGAGGTCGCTGCACTGGATTATCTGGTCAAACCGGTCAGCTATCCGCGGTTTTGCCGCAGCCTTGAGCGTGCCTGCCGCCGGATCTGCCAACAGGCAGAACACATCCTGACCATTAAAAACAACGATGGGGTATTCCGTCTGCGTGCAAAGGACCTTGTCTATGTGGAGGTGTTCAGCCACCGGCTGGTACTGCATACCACAGCGGGTGTGGTGAGCTACAGCGGCACCCTTGCCGCACTGGAAAAGGATTTAGGAAACGGATTTTTCCGTTGCCACAGCTCCTTTCTGATCAATCTGGAGCAGGTGACCCGGCTGGACGGTGCTGATGTTGTGCTGGGCAGTGAGCGATTGCCGGTAAGCAAATACCGCCGCAAGATGCTGCTTGCCGCGCTGGCAGCCTGTTGGGGGGAGGCACTGTGATGACCATCAGCCTGTGTACTTTTTTGCGGGCAGTCAGCTATGGACTGCTGCTCCCCTTTTACGTCTGCGGCACCGAGCTGCGACGCAGTCTGCAACGTCAGGGCTTGCAGCCGGTGGTGCTGGTGCTGGCACTGACGGTGATATTGCAGTGGGAGCAGACCTTTGCCACCCTCGGTGGACAATATGTCGGCATCGTCTGCTCCATCGCCCTTTATGCCATTACTGCCTATGCCCTGCTGCGCCGTAGCATCGGGCTGGCCCTACAGCAAGCACTGTGCTTTTTTCTGCTCACCGACTGCACCGACACCATCATGCGGTTTGCTAATATGCGGCTGCTGGGATACGACCCTCTACGCTCCGGCACATTCTGGGCGGCGCTGCTGGCGTATCTGCCACTGACAACCGTGCAGGGAACGCTGCTGTGGCTGCTGCGCAGTTTCTGCCCGGCTGAAAAGCTGCGCATCCTTCGCAGCGCTGCACTTGCATTGTATGTTCTGGCCGCTGTTCCCTATCTGTTTGTCTGGCGGCTCACCTATTGGCTGCCGTTGACCAATGAAGAACTGACCACCGCCGTGCCGGTGCTTCTGACCGGGTGCTGTGTGCTGGCGCTGCTGGTAAACATCAGCTTTCTGAGCTATGCCATCGCCGAGGAGGAAAAGCGCACCATGCTGCAGCTGCGCATCGCCGCAGAGCAGCAACAGCAGCAGTATCTGCTGCGCAAAACAGCGGTGGACTCGGTACGATGCAAGTACCACGACCTGAAAAATATTCTGCTCTATCTGGAGCAGAGCAGCGATCAGGCAACCGTGCAGGCGCACATCCGGCAGATCTTGCAGGAGGTGCAGCCCTATGAGCAGATGACCGCCACCGGCAACGAGACCGTGGACATCCTGCTGGGTGAAAAGCTGGCACGATGCCAACAGGCACAGATCGCCTGCACCATTACAGTGGACGGCAAGCTGCTGAATTTTATACAGCCCATCGACCTTTGCGTCATTTTTGGCAACGCCATGGACAACGCCATCGAAGCCTGCTCTGCGCTGCCGGATCCGGACAGCCGCGCCCTGAGTGTGCGATGCCAGAAGCGGGGCGGGTTTGTGGTGCTCAATTTCCGCAACGCCTGCCTGCAGCAGCATCTGCCGGTAGATGCCCTGCCCAAAACCACCAAGGACGACCCGGAGAATCACGGCTTCGGCCTTACCAGTATCCGCTCGGCCACCGAAAAATACGGCGGACAGATGAGTCTGCGGAGCGAGAACGGAGAGTTCGTGCTCACCCTGCTGTTCCCGGAGAAAAAATAAAACCAGAGGTCGCTGCGCATTTGTGCAGCGGCCTCTGGTGCCTTTTATGCCCCGGTCACCGGCTTATACAGCAGTTCCGGCTCCTGCGGGTGCAGGGTGTACACGGCAATATTCTCTGTGGTGCGGGACAGACCTCCGTCTACCCGGGTGGTAGTGCCCGGGCCAAAACTCAGGTAGTTTTCCGTGCTTTGGCGCGCCAGCAGGTCCCGGCATTCCTGCCCGGGTTTTGCCCAGCGTCCGGGCAGATACTCATGGTAGCCCTTCTCGGTCAGATGGCGGGCAGCATAGTCCAGCATCGCCGGAACCTCGTCCCTGCACACGGTTTCTTCCACGCCCTTCGGCAGGGTCAAGGGGTCCAGCCGCAAGGCAGACACCTTGTACTTGACTGCGAACCGCAGGCTGGTGGCAAAATTTGCCGCCGTCTGCCCCGGAATCCCATACAGCAGCGTTGCCTCATACCCGGGCAAATGGAACAGCTGCGGAAGGATCAGGCTGGTCTCGGAACTAGGCATATTGTTTGCGCTGCCAATGCGTTCCAGCTCCGGGATGCGAGCAGTAGCCAGCCCCAGCACCAGCCGGTTGACCCCGGTGTTCTGGAAGGCGACCATCCACGAGGCATCCACACGGTTGGGCAATGCTTCCACGGTGACCTCGGTATCCGCAGACAGAGAGAACAGCTCCCTGATCCGGCGCATGATCCGTGCAAAATCGTCCTGCGACAGCGCCGTAGGGCTGCCGCCGCCCCAGTAGACCGTCTGCACCGGGTCGCCGGAAAAATCCGGTGCGGTAGCTTCCAGCTCAGCCAGCAGTGCATTTGCATAGGCCTTACAGGTCTCCGGCGTGGCGGGATAGATTTTTTGGTTGCAGAAGGTGCAGCGCCGGACGCAGAACGGAACGTGCAGATAAAGATGCAGCGGGGCAGACATGGCAAAACTCCTTTCGCACAAAGACAGCCGGACAGGGAAAGCTGCCCCGATGCGCAAACGACACCGGGGCAGCTCTCCTGAAAAAGAAGAAAAAAGAAAAACGCTCAGAAATGCCGCTTTTACAGTGCAGCAACGTACTGACCAACCATCATGCCCTGCGTGTTGGCCAGACCCAGACTCTCGCCGGGGATGGAGGTAGAATACTGGAAGCCAAAGCGGCCGCCGCAGTTGTTGCCAGCTGCAAACAGACCCTTGATCGGCTCAAAGTCCTCGCCCAGCACCTGACTGTTATCATCGGTCAACAGGCCGCCGGTGGTCACCAGCATACTGCCCATGGATTTCTCAGCACCGTAGGCAAAGATATGCTTGCCGTTCAGCGGACGCAGCAGCACCGGCTCCTTAGCAAAATCCTCGTCCACGCCCTTTTCACACAGTTCGTTGTAGCGTGCTACGGTGGCAACAAAATTTTCCAGATCGGTGCCGGTAAAGCCCAGACGCTGACCCAGCTGCTGGGCATCCTCGCCGGCATACACGGTCACAGTGCTCATGCCGGTCACCTCGTAGCCGGCATCGCCGCCGTCAATGGCACCCTGCATGATATCATCCAGCTTCTCGTCCTCGCCGTTGGCATAATCAACAGCCATGTGGCCGGGTGCCTGATAGGTAAGATCGGTGCGGATGGTATCGTTGAATACCGTAAAAATCTTACCCTGCGGTTCCTTTGCACCGGCCATTGCTGCAAGCACGATATCGCCAAAGCCCTCATTGCAGTAGCGCTTACCGTGGCAGTTGACCCACAGTGCAGCGGTGGTGCCAATAGGGTCTCCGGGGCTGTTGCAGGGGTAGACGTAGTTACCGCCCATGCTGGACAGCGGACGGCTCTCCAGACGGCCGCCAGCCCAGTAGCCCAGCTGAATGCCGGAGCCATCGTCATCCATGCCGCCAATAGCGGTATCGTCAGAGCAGTAGTCGCTGATCTCAATCAGCAGGTCACGGCACATTTCAGCGTTGCCGCCAAAGCCGCCGCCGCAAAGGATCACGCCCTTCTTGGCGGTGAACTTGATGTAGCTGCCATCGGCCTCCTTGCCCACCACGCCAACAATGGCATCGCCGTCCTTGATCAGCTGGCAGGCCTTGGTGCCAAAGTGGTAGTCTGCGCCCTTCTCGCGGGCGATCTCCATGCAGCGCTTGACCGGCGAAGCATCACCGTTCAGGGTGGGGGTGCCCACCCAGGTGCTGATGCCGCTCTTCTTCTGGGTGTAGTTGCTGCTCAGCGGCCACTGACGTACACTCCAGCTGTCCTTTTCCTCTGCAGTAAAGCTGTCGGTCATCCAGTCAAAGCACTTGCCGCTGTTCTTGGCATAGGCCATGATCAGGCCGCAGCGGCTGCGATTGTTGGTGCGCAGCTGCCAGTCGGTAACAAACTCCTGTATGTCGATCCGGGGAATGCCCTTGCTGGCCAAAAACTCGCTGTTCAGGTGGCCGATCTGTCCGCCGCCGCGGAAGCTCATGGCGTCCTCGGTCTGGCTCTCGATCACGATCACGCTGGCTCCGGCTTCAATAGCGGCACGGGCAGCCGGCGTACCGGCCTGACCGCCGCCCACGATGACAACATCGGCGGTGTACTCCTTTGCAAATTCGGTGATTGCATCGGGAGCGGTGCGCCAGCTCTCACCTTCTGCGGTGCTCTGGCCGGGAGTGGTGCTGACCACCGGTTCGCCCTTGGCCTGTGCCACACAGTTTGCAACAGCATCCTTAACGGCATCCGAGGTAATGGTCGCACCGGAATGACCGTCGATCTCGGCGCTCTGAGCCTTGAGGATCTGCTCCTTCAGCTCATCGCCAATGTCCTTGCCAAAGCCCTCGGTTTCACCGGAAACATCAATGGTCACATCCGTGATGCTCTCAGCGTCAAAGGTCATGGTGACGGTAACGTCTGAGCTGATGCCCTTGGATGTGGCAGAATAACTGCCGGGAGTGTAAGTACCGCTGGCAGAAGCAGTGCTGGAACTGCCGGAGGAACCGGAGCAGCCCACCAGAGCCCCTGCCATAGCAGCCCCCAGCGCACCAATGGATGCGGTGTGCAGGAACTGTCTTCTGGAAACCTTGTTTGCCATGAAATCTTCTCCTTTTGGTATGTTGTTCCGTTCGTATACGGCGATTGACAAAAGAATAGCAATTTCAGGAAAGAGTTGCAATCATCCTGCGCAACTGGGCGTTTCCATTGCGTAGTTGGACAAAAAGCCCTGCGTAATGGGGAGGTATGCCGGGGCAGATGCGCCGAAGTCACTGATGAATCTGTATGGCGGAATAGCGAGCGTCTGTAGTTTCTATATCCTCTTTGTTTTTCCAGAGGTTTGGACGGTAATTCGGGTCATAAGCAATGACAGCGCTCAGCTTTTTGGCGCAGACGGCAGCATCCAGCGTAGCGGTGCGGAAGGGGTCAGGTCGATCAAAACTTCACCAACCGTTACAATATCCATGGCTGCTCCTTTCAGCAGTGCACCAGCAGCGCCTGATACGGCTCCAGCTCCACATCCGCCAGCCAGATGGAAGTGCCCTCCGGGGTGTGATACTCGCCGCCCAGAACGTCCAGACTTGCCCCTGCCGGGTACTCGGTACAGCTCCATGAACAGCCATTCCAGCTCGTCCTTGTGCTTGGCAAACCGGACTGCAAAATCATCTTGCCTTGTCCTCTTTCTTTATCCTTTTCGTGTAAGATGAAGCTGCACGCTGGGGTAATCGCCAAACAGCTGCGGCAGGACAAGTCCCGCATACAGCAGAGTGCTGCCGCTGAACCGCATCCCCTTGTGAATGCCGTCCTCTACATCGTGGGCATACCGGGAACCGAAATAGTCGATGCCGTCCAGCTCATACACAGCATCTTCTTCCAGCCCACGGAAGCACAGGTGGATGGGCAAGGGATTCGCCTGCGGATGGGTCACCACCAGATTCAGCAGTGCCTCGCTGCCGTCCTCTGCGGCAAACTGCCATGCCGTGAAATATGCGTTTTCTGCCGGGTCGGTCAGCCGGTAATAATCGCCGGTACGGATCAGGTCGTTCAGCCGCTTAAATCGCTTGATCTGGTTTTTCACTGCGGTGCACTCGGCGCGCTTTAATTTGCCCAGATCCAGCTCGTAGCCAAAGGTGCCGCTCATCGCCACCACAGCACGGGTGTCGATGGGCGTAGTGCGGCCGGTCTGGTGGTTGGGGCAGGCAGAAACATGGGCACCCATGGTGCAGACCGGGTAGCCAAAGGAGGTGCCGTGCTGGATCGTCAACCGTTCAATGGCATCGGTATCATCACTGCACCAGATCTGGGGATAGTAGCACAGCATTCCGGCATCAAAGCGTCCGCCGCCGCCTGCGCAGCCCTCGAACAGCACCTCCGGGAAGCCCTGCGTCAGCCGCTCTGCCAGCGCATAAACGCCCAGCATATAGCGGTGCATGATCTCACCCTGCTGCTCGGCAGGGAAAGCACGGCTGTACACATCGCTCATGCTGCGGTTCATATCCCACTTGATATACTCGATGTGATGCTCCCGCAGCAGCTTGCCGATGGCTTCTGCCAGATAGTCCACCACCTCCGGGCGGGAAAGATCCAGCACCAGCTGGTTGCGCCCCATGGCGGGCTTGCGTCCGGGCAGGGTCAGCGCCCAGTCCGAGTGGGTGCGGTACAGCTGGGAGTTCTCGTTGACCATTTCCGGCTCGATCCACAGGCCGAATTTCATGCCCAGTGCATTGATCTGTTCGATCAGCGGGTCCAGTCCGCCGGGCAGCTTTTCGCAGTTCACGATCCAGTCGCCCAGACCCTGATTGTCATCGTTCCGGGTGCCGAACCAGCCATCGTCCAGCACCATCATCTCCACACCGAGAGAGGCCGCCTTTTCAGCGATCTTCACGATCTTTTCGGTGTTGAAATCAAAATAGGTGGCCTCCCAGTTGTTGATCAGCACCGGGCGGCGCTTGTCCTTCCATGGGCCGCGGCAGATGTTGCGCCGCAAAAAGCGGTGGTACTGCTGGGAAAGCGGGGTCAGACCCTCTGCCGCAAAGGAGAGGATCACCTCCGGGGTGTCAAAGGTCTCGCCCGGCTTCAGGCTCCATGCAAAGCGCTCCTCCTGAATGCCGCTCACTACCCGGACAAGCCCGGTCTGAGAGCGCTCCACCTCCATCTGGTAGCTGCCGGAATAGACCATCATCACCCCGTAGCAGGCACCGCTGGTCTCCGTTGCATCCTGCTGGCAGAGGATCAGGAAGGGATTATTGTGGTGGCTGGAGCTGCCCCGCACCGAAGAAATGGTCTGGATATTGGTGCCCACAGCTTCCCGCTCCAGCTGCCGTTCCATAGCGTGTCTGCCATGGAAATGCAGCAGATCCCATCTGCCAAAGGGCAGATCCAGACAGGCAGATGCCGCCTTGTCCAGCCGCAGCGGGGTATCTCCGTGGTTTGTCAGCCGCGCCGCACGGGTGATGACATCCTGCTGTGCAAACACGCCGTACAGCAGCTCCAGCGTCAGACCGGTTGTCTCGTCCTGCATTCGGATAATCAGGGTCTCGGCATCGTTTTCCTCTGCGTGGGCACAGGGCAGACCGGTCAGCTGATATTTACCCGTCTCCACCGTGTGGCTCACATAGGTAAAGTCTGCGCCAAAGGCGCCACGGCTGTCGGCCACCATCAGGCAGGACAGACGGAAATCGCCCACGTTGCAGCCGGTATACTCCTGCGGGAGCAGATCCGGGGAAACGCCCCGGTGGGTGCGGTAAGCGTAGTAATCCGGCGAAAATCCCCGGTCTGTGCGGGGATACAGCTGCATCAGGTCCCCGGTGCCGATGGTTTTGCCGTAGTACAGATGCAGCAGGTGCCCCAGCGCATCCACCTTCATGTGGTAGCTGGTATGGGCAGTCTCCAATACAAAAATGCGGGTCTCGGAATCAAATCGAATACTCATGAATCCTATACCTCAACGAGATTATTTTTAATAAAAATGCCGACAGACAGGCGGTCGTGTCGGAACGGCTACCCGCCTGTCGGCAGGGTCGATTTTCTTGCTTTTGTCAGCTCTTACAAAAGCAGCGAGAAAATTTTGTGCATCATCACATTGCACAGTTTCTTTTCTCTTGCTGTGTCATTATTATACTATCTGCCAGTGGTTTCGTAAATGCAAAAATGCGACTTGTTATATCTCAATTTAAAGGAATACTACAAATTATGTTGAAGTCATAACGCATTTTGGTATATAATAAGAAAAAGCGGGCAGGAGGTGTCTTGTATGCAAGAATGTACAAAAAGAAACGTATCAACGGAAACAAAATTCAGGTTCCATGTGTTTCAGGATGAGCGATTCGTCGATCTCAACTTATACCAATATGGCTGGGAGCAGACAGAGCCGCTGCACTCCTATGGTTCCTATACAAAAAATCCGAACCCTTCTCCTATCGAGAAAAGGTTCGGATTTTCTATTTTAACGGCAGTCCTCCCGTTAGACATTCCTACGGGTTGGGAACCGCGCACTAACAAAAGCCCCACTGGGGCTTTTGTTGCCCCACCTGCGGTGGGGCCGTGCTGTTCAAGTCCTCTTATCCGCTGTTGCTGTTAAAGAGAAATTACCGTATAAAACAAAAAAGACAGCTATCAAAAGCTGTCTCTCTTGTGGTGCAGTAAAGCAATCCAAATCCGAACCATTTCCCTTTGAAGCAGCTTCTGCCGCTTCCTCAAATGTGATGGTCTGTGTACCTTCTTTATAGTTAAAGGTTATCAAAACCTTATCATCATACAGATAAATCGAATTGATGAAGGTATCCACCAGTGCCTGCCGCTGGTCTTTCAGGCTCATGTCCAGCTTGCGGAACCGCAGCAGCCAGAACCGGATGAACTCCTCCGTGACCTTGGGCTTCGCCAGCTTTTCTTCTGCAATGCGGGCTTCAAGCTCACGCTTGGTTTCTTCCAGCTGCTCCAGCCGCTCCTTGGTGGAACTGGTCAGGATACCGGCCTGAATCGCATTGAGCATATTTTGGATACCGGATTCTGCATCCCGGAGCTGCTTTTCATAAAGGGGAATGTTGGTATTCTCCTTATTTTGCAGTTCCATCACCTTGGCAATGATGGATTCCATAGCGGCATCGTCTTTCACAAGCTGCATGGTCTGGTTGACCACCAAATCTTCCAGCCACTGCTTACGGACAGTCTTTTTCTTGCAGCCCTTGTGTTTTTTGGCGGTAGCACATTTATAGTAGCGGTGGACTTCTCCCGTCCGGCTTGTGCCGCTCTCGCCAAACATCAACGCCCCACAGTAGCCGCAGAACAGCTTGGTGGTGAGCAGATAATCGTCCTCTGCCTTTCTACGGGCAGGGGCTTTCTTGTTTTTCAACATCTTCTCCTGTACATCGTTGAAAAGCTCTACGGACACGATAGGTGGAATCGCATCGGGAATCAGGATGTCCCGGTACTTCAATTCACCAATATAACGGCGGTTGCTCAGCATATGCTGAATAACATTGAAGCTCATCGGCCCACCGCGCTTGTTTTTGATACCTTTTTCGTTCAGCCAATCCCGAATTTCTCGCATGGTCTGACCGTCGTTATACCGCTGGAAGGTTTCTGCTACAAAAGGTGCGGTGAGAGGGTCAATTTCAAAGCGGCGGTCTGCATTGATAGTGTAGCCGAAAGAGATAGCACCGCCAGAAAATTTGCCTTTCAGGGCGTTTTCCGTCATGCCGCGAATGACCTTCTCGGCAAGGTCAGCGGAATAATACTCGGCATAACCTTCCAGCACCGATTCCAGAATGATGCCCTCCGGCCCCTCGGAGATGATCTCGGTGGCAGACATGAGCTTGACACCGTTCTTCTTCAGCTGGGTCTTGTACCGGGCACTGTCGTAGCGGTTCCGGGCAAAACGGTCAAGCTTCCAGACCAGCACAATGTCAAACAGCTTTTTGTCGCTGTCTTTTATCATCTGCTGAAACTCCGGGCGGTTGTCCGTTTTGGCAGAGATGGCACGGTCAATGTATCGCAATCCAACTTTTTTAATCGTTTGCAACATCGTTGGATTGCATATCGCAAATATGCTGTTTTCGTGTTACACTATTTTCTTGACTTGCGATTGTGCTTGACGATGGTGATGCCATTCTTTTCCGCATAGGCAGTGCATTCACGAATCTGGCCTTCAATGGATTCTTCGCGCTGGTTATCCGATGAATAGCGGGCATAGATCACGGCGGTCATGGCAAGCACCTCTCTTTTATGCATCAATGGACGGTAGAGTGTTCATTTCAAAGCAATGTTTCGTATAATGTATATACCATACTTTTCATCCTATTGCAATAGGTTTATAGAATGTCATTTTTCCTGAATGTCATTTTTATGATGGACTCCTGTACAAATTTCGGCTGAACGGTATTCAAAAAGGATGTTCTATCCCATGACAGAGCATCCTTTTGAAACAGCTTTCTCTTATTATAGCTTTAAATCGTCCAGTTCTGGCTTGCCGACTGCAGATCCACCATGTGGGCATACAGTCCCTTCCGGGCGTACAGCTCTGCCGGGCTGCCCTGTTCGGCCACGATGCCGCCCGCCGCAGCCGCCGCCTGCGATGCATAGTAGATGTTTCCGGCCGCATCCTTCAGGGTCAGCACGGCGTATTCCACGCCCTGCGCCTTCAGCTGCTGTGCCGTGGCGCGGAGGGTGTCATCGTCCGTGAGGGCCGCCGTGTCCAGCTCCGCCCACCGGCCGGAAACGATCGCCTTGCCGTCCAAGACGTCCTCTTCCAGCTCCGATGCCGCCGAGGAAGCAGCCTCCGACGCAGCTGCCGAAGCCGCTGCCTGGGAGGATGCTGCCGCGCGGGATGCGCTCTCGGCTTCCAGATCCCGGTCCTTGACCACGGTGTACCAGGTGTGGGTGGCCCAGTCCAGCACATGGGGCGCGGCGAACCATGCCGCGGCCAGCACCACGGCCACCAGCACGACGATGCCCACGATCTTGCGGATGCGCATGCCGCGGCTGTAAAAGCTGCGGCGGTAGCGCTTGACCTTGGGCCGACGTTTATACTTTGCCATTTTGACTTACCTCCCTTTACAGGATCACCGAATGGCCGGTAAAGCCATAAATGGCCAGCGCCAGCACGCCGATGTACACCAGCGTGATGGGCAGGCCGCGGAACGCGGAGGGGATAGCCTTGCTGCGCAGGCGGTGCTGGGCCTCTGTGACCAGCAGCACAGCCAGCAGGGAGCCCACGCCGCTGCCCAGGCCAAAGTGGCCCCGCT
>OGQB01002863.1_pt1 | contig 11951 bp, 6 predicted proteins | sample 1553071 | NCBI WGS metagenome assembly OGQB01 (sample SAMEA2580284, study PRJEB22360) | human gut metagenome | biome: human gut; feature: human-associated habitat; material: faeces | place: Denmark | collected 2008/2010
GTCGAACGCCGGGACGAAATCGTAGAACATATCCGTTTTGTCGTTGACAATATCAAAGGTTCTTCCGCGGGTGCTCTTGTTGAGGTAGATTATCGCGGCTTCACGGGTTATCTTGTCATAGCGGGCGAATACGCACACGTTGTCGTCCACCTCGATGAACATCAGATGCCCCTGTTCGAACGCGTGTGTACCCTTGCGGATCACGCCGAGCTGCCGTGTGAACTCGATGAGATCGAGGTTTTCACGTCCCCAGGGGTAGCAGCGGCGGTTGAACGGATCGCGGTAGCCCTCCATGCCCGCCTCGTCGCCGTAGTAAACCGACGGGATTCCCGGCAGGAAGAACTGAAGCACCATCGCGCACTTCATCAGCGAGATTCCGTACATATACTGCTGACCGTTGAGGTAGCGCTCCGCCTGCCAGTCCTTGCCGTTCCAGCCGATCTCGTCGCCGGCGAGACGCGTCAGGGCGCGTTCGGTGTCGTGGGTGGACAGGAAGTTCATCAGCATATCGATGGCGGGCTTGGGGTAGTGGTCGAGGATAGTCATAATGCTGTCGGTGAACGCCTTGGCGTCGGCGTACTTTACGTAGTTCAGGATAGCTTCCTTGAACGGGTAGTTCATAACGCTGTCGAGCTGACCGCCGATAAGGTAGCGCCTGCGCACGCCGTAGCTCTCCTTGTTGGAGGCGTCTTCCCAGACTTCGCCGTATATTATCTTGTCGCCGCCCTTTGCCTTGACAGCCTTGTTGATGTTGTCGAGGAATTCGTCCGGCAGCTCGTCGGCTACATCAAGACGCCAGCCCTGCGCGCCGAGGTCTATCCACTTCTGGAGGATACCGTTTTCGCCGCAGATGTAATTCGTGTACTCAGGGTTGTTTTCGTTGACATTCGGGAGAGTGGTGATTCCCCACCAGCTTTCGTATTTATCCGGATAGCCCGTGAAGCTGTACCAGGGATAATACGGGCTGTTGCGGTCGCGGTAGGCTCCTGTGTTGTTGCCGTATCTTCCGAACTTGTTGAAGTAGATAGAGTCCGCGCCGGTGTGCGAGAAAACGCCGTCAAGTATGACGCTTATTCCCATTTCCTTCGCCTTGGCGCAGAGTTCCTTGAAGTCCTCCTCAGTGCCGAGCAGCGGGTCTATCTTTTCGTAGTTTGCGGTGTTGTAGCGGTGGTTCTCGTGAGCCTCGAAAATCGGGTTGAGGTAGATCACGGTAGTTCCCAGGCTCTTGATGTATGGGAGCTTCTCGATGATTCCCTGAAGGTCGCCGCCGAAATAGTCGTTGTTGCGGACTATACCCTTTTCGTCGGGCTTGTAGTAAGGCGTAGCGTACCAGTCGTCGCGTATTATGCGGTCGGTGGGGACGTTCTCGTGCGGCTTTCCGCTCTTGCAGAAGCGGTCGGGGAATATCTGGTACATGATTCCGCCGCGGATAAACAGCGGGGTGTACAGATTTTCGTCAAATACGGTGAGCTGGAAAAGTTCTTCGCCCTCGAATACGCCCTCGGAAGCGCCGCGGCGCTTGATGTAGCGGCGTCTGCCGTCCAGCACGCATGTGAAGTAGTAGTGATGTATTCCCACGTTGTTCGGAGTGAAGCAGCAGGAATAGATATTGTCGTCGCCGCTTTCGTCCTGGAGTACCAGCTCAATGAAGCGCTCCTTGTATCCCGGGCGGAACATGACAAGCGTGAGGTCGGTGACGTGCATTGTCTTAGGCAGGCGGATATTGTAGATACTCGGCTGACCTCTCCGCAGTGCGCCGAAAGGGTGCTTGTATTCATTGTCGAAGCAGTCAAAAATCGGTTTTCCCATGAATTTCTCCTCTTAGATTATAATACGGAAAAAGGCGGTTAATGCCGCAGCCATACAGCCGCGGCATGCCGCCTGAAATATTTCGTTTTCGATTACTTGAGGTTCCAGATGTCTCTTGCGTAGTCGGTAACTGCGCGGTCTGCGGAGAATCTGCCTGCGCCTGCGATATTGTACAGGGACTTCTTGTTCCACTCAAGCTGGTTTCTGTAAACCTCGCTGATGTAGTGCTGAGTGCCGCGGTAGCTGTCGAAGTCTGCCAGCGCCATGTAGAAATCCTTGTTTCTGATGGAGTTCGCAACTTCCTCGAAGGTAGCGCCGTTGATGCCGTTGTACATACGCGCCATAACGTCCTTGATGACCTGGCTGTTGTTGATGTAGTCCTCGGGGTGGTAGCCCTTCATGCGAAGCTCGTTGACCTCGGGAGTTCTCATGCCGAAGATGAAGATGTTGTCGGTGCCTACAGCCTCGTGGATCTCGACGTTAGCGCCGTCGTAGGTGCCGAGAGTCAGCGCGCCGTTGAGCATGAGCTTCATGTTGCCGGTACCGGAAGCCTCGGTGCCTGCAAGGGAGCTCTGCTCGGAAACTTCCGCAGCGGGCATGAGTATCTCGGACAGGGTCACGCGGTAGTCCTCCAGGAATACTACGGAGAGCTTCTCGCGGATCTTCGGGTTGTGCTTGATCTCCTCGCCGATGCACCAGATCATCTTGATGATCTGCTTTGCGATATAGTAGCCGGGAGCTGCCTTGGAAGCGAAGATATAGGTCTTGGGAACGAAGTCAGCGTCCGGATTCTGGAGCAGGTAGTTGTAGTCGGCGATGATGTTCATTGCGTTGAGCTGCTGGCGCTTGTATTCGTGCAGACGCTTAACCTGAACGTCGAAGATGGAGTCGAGGTTGAGCTTGGTGCCGGTGGTCTTTTCAACGTACTCAGCGAATGCCTGCTTGTTCTGCTTCTTGATCTTGCCGAGCTGCTCAAGCACGTTCTTGTCATTAGCGAATACCTGGAACTTGATGAGCTCTGCGGCGTCCTTCTTGAAGCCCTCGCCGATGCACTGGGAGAGCAGGTCTGTAAGGCCATGGTTGCTCTGGAGCAGCCATCTTCTGTAAGCGATACCGTTGGTAACGTTCTTGAACTGGGAAGGTCTGTCGAGGTACTGGAGTCTGAATACGTCGTCCTTGATGATCTGGCTGTGCAGCTTGGATACGCCGTTTACGCTGTGGGAAGCAGCGCAGCAGAGGTAAGCCATGTGGATCTTACCGCCCTGGATAATGGACATCTTGGAAACTCTGTCGCTGTCCTGGGTTCTGTTGAACAGATCCTCGCAGTAGCGGCGGTTGATCTCGCAGATGATGGAGTAGATTCTCGGGAGGATCTTCTCAACAAGGCTCTGATCCCACTTCTCGAGCGCCTCAGCCATAACGGTGTGGTTGGTGTAAGCGAAGGTGTTGGTAACGATGTGCCAAGCCTGCTCCCAGCCGTAGCCGCACTCGTCGAGGAGTATTCTCATCAGCTCCGGGATAGCGAGGGTCGGGTGAGTATCGTTGATGTGGATAGCAACCTTCTCGTGGAAGTTCTCCAGTGTGCCGTATACGTTCATGTGGCGCATTACGATATCGCCGACGGAAGCGGCGCACATGAAGTACTGCTGGCGCAGACGGAGCGCCTTGCCCTCGAGGTGGTTATCGTTCGGGTAAAGGACCTTGGAAATAGCGTGAGCGATGTTGTTAGCGCCCATAGCCTTGGCGTAGTCGCCGGTGTTGAAGCTGTTCATATCGAAGGACATGGACTCGGCGCTCCACAGACGGAGCTTGGAAACGCCCTTGCTGTCGTAGCCGGAAACGTACATATCGTAGGGAACAGCGTTTACTGTGGTGTAGTTGACGTGCTCGAGGTGGTGGTAGTTATCCTCCCAGTACTCGTTGATCTGACCATCGAAGTGTACCTCGATAGCCTGGTCGGGAACCGGAACGAGCCAAGCGCCGCCGCCGGGGAGCCAGTTATCGGGAAGCTCGGTCTGCCAGCCGTCAACGATCTTCTGCTTGAAGATACCGTACTCATAACGGATAGAGTAACCGGTAGCGGGATAGTCGCAGGTAGCGAGACCGTCCATGTAGCAGGCTGCAAGTCTGCCCAGACCGCCGTTGCCGAGGCCTGCGTCCGGTTCCTCGTCGTAAACGCTGTCTATCTTGATGCCCATATCATTGAGGGCTTCCTCAGCAACGTCCTGCATGCCGAGGTTGTAGAGGCTGGTCTTGAGGGAGCGGCCCATCAGGAACTCCATGGAGAGGTAGTAAACCTGCTTTCTGCCCTTGGAGTTGCAGTCGTGCATAAAGTTGTGACGCTTTTCCTTGAGGTAGTTGACTACAACGGAGGAAAGTGCGCGGTAAACCTGTGTGATAGTAGCGTTCTGTGCGTCGGTACGGAAATCGAATTCCAGTATGCCGTCGAGCTGTCGCCTCAGTTCATCCTTAGTAAACGGAGAATTCATTCTTGTTGTTGACCCCTTTCAATATGGCGCTTTGCACCTGTTACATATTTTTCACCATCTATCATTATACTATTTTCTCCGCGGAATTTCAAGGATTTAAACGTATAACTGTGAAATATAACAATAGTAACATAATGATTTTGAGTAATTTAGACAATATTTCTAGAAACGTCTGGGAACACTTTGAGTATTAATTGACCCTGTAACGATTACAGTCTAATATTATCAAGTGCAATATTCTGGCGACGACCGTTGATTTACTCTCCGCAGACGGTCAAACAAGCTGACAAGCGCTAAGAAACTGTAAAAAAAGGCGGCTTGTCGGAATTTTCCGGAATTACTTGCGCGGTTAATAATTCCGTGGGTTAGCCTGAAACGCAAAAAAAGCGCAGGCACGTTTGAGTACCTGCGCCGTTTTATTCAGTCAGGAGACTTTCGGAAGGCAATCAAGCCTTGTTGAGTCTAGCCTCGATCTTGTCGAGCTCATCGAAGAGAGCCTGCGGAATGTTGCCGCCCTTTGCCTTGATATCATCGTTGTAATATCTGCGCATCTCAGCGATCTCCTTCTTCCAGAGGTCGACGTCAACTGCGAGCAGCTTGTCCTCAACTTCGGAAGTAACCTCGTCCTCAATGCCCTTGAGGTTGATGTCGCCCTTCTTAGGCAGGAAGCCGATAGGAGTCTCAACAGCGTCAACCTTGCCCTCAACGCGCTTGATGATCCAGTCGAGTACACGCATGTTGTCGCCGAAGCCCGGCCAGATGAAGTTGCCGTTCTCGTCCTGCTTGAACCAGTTAACGTTGAAGATCTTAGGAGCCTTGTCGCCGAGCTTCTCGCCCATCTCGAGCCAGTGTGCCCAGTAGTCGCCTACGTTGTATCCGATGAACGGCTTCATAGCCATAGGATCGTGACGGAGAACGCCTACAGCGCCGGTAGCTGCTGCGGTGGTCTCAGAGGAAACTGCGGAACCCATGTAGGTGCCGTGTACCCAGTCGAAGGACTGATATACCAGCGGAGTTGTGGAAGCACGTCTGCCGCCGAAGATGATAGCGCTTACAGGAACGCCGTCCGGGTTGTTGAACTCAGGAGATACGCAGGGGCAGTTGACAGCCGGAGCGGTGAATCTGGAGTTCGGGTGAGCAAGCTTCTTGTTCTTGCCGGTAGCGGGGTCGATCTCAGAGGTGAACTCAGGACCGTTTACCTTTGCGCCCTTCCACTCTGTTGCGTCAACAGGCGGGTTCTTGTCGAGACCCTCCCACCAAACGGTGTTGTCTGCGTTGTTCAGAGCAACGTTGGTGAAGATTGTGTTCTTCATTGTGGAAGCAAGCGCGTTGTAGTTGGACTTAGCGTTTGTGCCGGGAGCTACGCCGAAGAAGCCGTTCTCAGGGTTGATAGCGTAGAGTCTGCCGTCCTTGCCGGGCTTCATCCATGCGATATCGTCGCCTACGGTGTAAACCTCATAGCCCTGCTCCTTGTAAACTGCCGGAGGAATGAGCATTGCGAGGTTGGTCTTGCCGCAAGCAGAGGGGAATGCAGCGGTGATGTATCTCATCTCGCCATCGGGCTTCTTAACGCCGAGGATCAGCATGTGCTCTGCCATCCAGCCCTCGTTCTTGCCCTGGTAGGAAGCGATACGCAGTGCGAAGCACTTCTTGCCCAGCAGAACGTTTCCGCCGTATGCGGAGTTGATGGACCAGATCGTGTTCTCCTCGGGGAACTGAACGATGTATCTCTTCTCGGGATCAACGTCAGCCTTGCTGTGCAGACCGCGAACGAAGTCGTTGGAAGTGTCGCCGAGGTTCTTGAAAGCGTCAGCGCCCATTCTGGTCATGATATTCATGTTCAGAACTACGTAGATGGAGTCGGTCAGCTCAACGCCTACCTTTGCGAGGGAGGAGCCGATCGGACCCATGGAGTACGGGATAACGTACATTGTTCTGCCCTTCATTACGCCGTCGTACATCGGGGTCAGCATTGCCTTCATTTCCTTAGGATCCATCCAGTTGTTGGTGGGGCCTGCGTCCTTCTTCTCACGGCAGCAGATGAAAGTTCTGTCCTCAACTCTTGCAACGTCGTTGGGGAGTGTTCTGTGATACAGGCAGCCGGGGAGCTTCTCCGGGTTCAGTCTGTACATCTTGTCCTTATTGCCGTCGGGCAGGGAGCAAACCTCGTTGGTAAGCTCGTCGAGCTGCTCCTTGGAGCCGTCGATCCAGATCACCTGGTCAGGCTTTGTAAGAGCTACCATCTCGTCAACCCACTTGATAACGTTAGGGTTCTTGGTTAATACACCGGGATTTCTTGCCATAGTAGTTATCTCCTTCTGAAATTTTTTTGGAATACGAGAAAGCCAGCGGCTTCAGACGGCTGCATACACTTTCTCCACAAATAACATTATACCCGAAATTTTGCAATAAGTCAAGTCGTAATCCTCGATTTTTTGAGAATTTTTTAACAAATGCATATGAAAATTGTATGATAAATATACCTTAGAATGATCGGCTCACGCGGAAGCCCCGGAGGACGCTGTTCCTCCGGCTGAGAGCTGTGTTAGTTTACGGGGCGTCGTACATCAGCGCATACTATATAAACAGGCAGGATTCGCACCCTGCCTGTTTTTGTATGACCGCCGATGTGGCGCCGGAATTACCTGTTGCGCTCCTTCATAGCGCGTTCGATCTCGCGGCCTGCGTCGCGCTTTGCCATATCGTCGCGCTTGTCGTGGAGCTTCTTGCCCTTGCAGAGCCCGACCTGCACCTTGACGCGGGAGTCCTTGAAATACATGGACACCGGAACAAGCGTGTAGCCGCCCTGCTTTACCTGACCGAACAGCTTGAGTATCTCCTTCTTGTGCATCAGGAGTTTACGCGTCCGGTAGGGATCCTTGTTGAAGATGTTCCCCTTTTCATAGGGGGAGATGTGCATGTTGCGGATAAACGCCTCGCCGTTCTCTATCGATATCCAGGAATCCTTCAGGTTCACGCCGCCGTTGCGAATGGATTTGACCTCCGTTCCGAACAGCTCTATGCCTGCTTCGTAGCTCTCGATAATGAAATATTCATGCCTTACGACGCGGTTTTCCGCTATAGTTTTTGTGTTCATTTTACCTCCGTGAGGCGGTTATCAGTCAATGCCCACGATGTACTTCAGGATCACTACTGCGTCGTCTGCTCTTACCCAGCCGTCGCCGTTTACGTCAGCGGCCGCCTTCTGCTCGTAGTTTTCGAGGGTGGTCTCGCCGATGACTGCCTTGAGGATAGTCACTGCGTCGAGCGCGGTGCAGTTGCCGTCGCCGTCAACATCGCCGGAAACGATGAGGGAGTAGGAAACGTCGCTGTTGGGAGCGGCAGCCTTCATGCCGGTGGCGATGTACTGCGTCTCGGAAGCGGCTGTGCCGTCTGCGTTTGTGATCTTGATGAACTCGCCGTTTTCGATGTTGTCGCGGAAATCAGCAACGGTGTACTTCTTCTTGAAGCCGGCAGCGATGGTGCGCTTGTCGTTGTTGATAACGAAATTGGAGGAGATCATCTGGAAATTCTGAAGCACGGAGCTTATGAAGTAATCGCCGCCCTCGCTGAAACTTGTGGTAACGGAGCCGTTTTCGACTGTTACCTCTCTGATGAATTCAGATTTCTTGCTGTGTTCCACTTATAGAGTCTGTAAACGCCGTTCTTGTATACCTTTGAAACGTCAAGTGTGAGTTCGCCGATTCCGGGGAACGCGCCGGTCTGCTTGAAGGAGATTATCTGGTAGTCGCTCGCGGAGCCTACTTCAAAGCGGATCTGCTCCTCGACGCTGCTGGTGTAGAGCACCTCGGGGTCGAAGTCGGCGGGCTTGGAAACGTCGGTGCCGATGAACTTCCAGCTATACTTGGAGCCGTCGCGGGTGGTGCCCCTGGCGGTGACGTACTTGTTTTCGCCGTAGATGGACTCAAACTCAGCCTTGGTGATCTTGTCCGGTGTGGACTGCTTTGTAGCTACCAGCCCGTTCTGAGCGTCCTGGAACGCCTTTATCGCCTTGTTTGCGTCGTCGAGGGAGGTGGAAGCGTCCGAGGAAGCGTCTGAAAGCAGCGTGGCAGCTTCCGCGAGGGGCTTCCAGCTTTCAGCGGTGTAGTCCTCCTCCTTGTAGGTCTTGGCGATGGTGAGGAGGTCGGAAAGTATCTTCTTGGTGTTGGCGTTTACGCCGCTTACGAGATTTTTCTTCGCCTCGGTCAGGCTGTCGTAGGCGTTCTGGAGCATGTCGCTGTCGGTGTTGCTGTAGCTCAGGATAGCCTTTGCGGTGCTGAGCTGATTTGAGAATACCGTCCAGCTCGTGGAGGTGTAGGAGTCCTTTGTGAGCTTCTCGCACTCGGAGATGAGGGTCTCGAGGCGGAACTTAACGGTTGTGGGGTCGCTGCCGTCGAGGAAGTACACCGTAACGGTGGTGCGGATATTCGGGTTGGAGCTGGTTCCGGTACCATAAATGCCAAGAGAAATGGTACCGGTGATCTTTCCTGCCTTACTTACTACTCCGTTTGTAACGTTTGAACTGAAGTCGATATCAAATTCAATATTTTCATTCTTGAGGTAAGCGGAATTATTCTTCTCGCTGTCGGGAATGTTGTAAGTAGGAAGATCCGGATCGTAGAAATACTCAGGAAGCAGGCTCTTATCGCTGAGAGTAACAGTGGACAGAACTTTATCCTTGAACGCATTGATATCCAGATCAGACAGTGTATCCCCTACGCCGAAGTAGTAAGTATCCGGAGTTACGACGAGCTTGCGCTGATTGGTGGAATTAAGAAGGTTGTTGTTTATCTTCTTTGTGGTGATGTTGAGTGCGGAGAACCATGCAGGTACGCTTGTAAGGTAGTTATTGCTGAGGTCAACGGAGGTCAGAGCAATATCCTTCGAAAGGTCGAGCGTGCCGATGGTGGAGCTGCGCAGCTTGTTGTTGGAAAGGTCGAGGGTACGCAGGCGCGGCATGTACTGCACGATACCCGGTATGGACTCAAGACCCATTCCGCTGAGGTTGAGCGAGGTGATGCGCTCCAGGTTTCCGAAGGTGATCTCGGTGTAGTCCTTGACGTTGGCGGCGGACTGGATCGCTTTTATGAACTTCTCGTTGGGGACGGTTTCGCCGGTTCCGCAGAACAGACTGGGATCGTAATACCATACGCAATCATTGGAATCGTAGTCTGTTATCGCTGCAAAGCTTGTAAGCGGCATTGCACCCTGAACCGCTCCAACGGTAAGGCAGCCGGAAAGAACCGCAGCGGCTATTCTCTTGTTGAGTTTCATAATTATCCTCTCCTTAATATATTTCCTCAATTTCCCATATGTAATGCCAGTTGCGGCATTGTAATCATGATTAGTATAGCACAATTTCAGGCGTTTGGCAAGAGATAATTAAGTAATTTTCCATAAAATCTGAGATTTTTACACAAAAAACCCCATGCATGAAGCGTGGGGCGTTTCTGTTTTGGCGTCTTAACTGAACCGCAGCCGGTGCAGTATCAGAAGTCGATATCGTTTACCGCGGAGTTTGCAAGCTGAAGCTCCTTCTTGGGAACCCTTTTCAGCGGGGAATACACGAACTTCTTGCAGGAGTCGTAAGCCTTTACGTCGCCCATCTTGGAGCAGTGTATCTTGTCGCCTTCGCCGGCGATGCCTAACTCGCAGTATTTGCAGGAGGGCTTGATGTTATTGCCGAACAGCTTTTTCTTTGCCATATGAATTCCTCCAGTCGAATCATAATAACAGGTCTGCGCCTTTGTACACTTTATTATAGCATAGAAGCGCTGAAATGTCTACCACAAAACGCCAAGATTTTTCATTCTTATTTTTGTTGTTTTTGCACAAAAGTGCGGTCGATTCAACAGGGAGCGATCCGCCGCAGCTGATCAAATCGGCGCCTCTCCCGCAAAATAAGCACTTTACTATTGACTTTTGGCGAAAAAGATGTATAATAAATATGTATGCGTATTCCTTATGGAGTAAACAGATAAATTTTGCAAAACAAAGAGGACAAACATTATGAAATGGACTGGACTTAATGATCTCCGCGAGAGCTACCTGAGTTTCTTCGAGAGTAAGGGACACCTGCGCCTGAACAGCTTTCCGCTGGTTCCGCAGGGGGATAATTCTATCCTGCTCATCAACGCCGGAATGACCCCGCTGAAAAAGTACTTCCAGGGTATCGAGGAGCCGCCGCGCCACCGCGTCACCACCTGCCAGAAGTGCATTCGTACACCTGATATCGAGAACGTCGGCAAGACCGCGCGCCACGGAACTTACTTCGAAATGCTCGGCAACTTCTCTTTTGGCGACTACTTCAAGCATGAAGCCATCGCATGGGCGTGGGAGTACCTCACCAAGGTTCTGGAGATCCCGCCGGAGCGCCTGTGGGTCACCATCTACGAGCAGGACGACGAAGCCGGAGACATCTGGGCTAACGAGGTCGGAGTTCCACGCGAGCGTATCATCAAGCTCGGCAAGGCTGATAACTTCTGGGAGCACGGAAGCGGTCCCTGCGGCCCCTGCTCTGAGATACACTACGACCGCGGCGAGAAGTACGGTCACTTCGACCACATCGGTCAGGACAACTTCGAGGAAGTCGGCGACTGCGACCGTATCATCGAGATCTGGAACAACGTATTCACACAGTTCGACAACGACGGCCACGGCAACTACACCCAGCTCAAGACCAAGAACATCGACACCGGCATGGGTCTGGAGCGTCTCGCATGCGTAATGCAGGACGTTGACAACCTGTTCGAGGTCGACACCGTTCAGAATATCCTCAAGAAGATAAGCTCCATCGTCGGCGTTGACTACAAGGCTGACCCCGTAAAGGACATCTCCCTGCGCGTTATCACCGACCATATCAGAAGCACCACATTCATGGTAGGCGACGGCGTTCTCCCCTCCAACGAGGGCAGAGGCTACGTCCTCCGCAGACTGCTCAGAAGAGCCGCAAGACACGGCAGACTTCTCGGCTGCACAAAGCCGTTCCTCCACGAGGTATGCGACACCGTTATCAACGAGAACCTCTCCGCTTATCCGGAGCTTGACGAGAAGCGCGCTTACATCAAGAAGGTTATCCAGACCGAGGAGGAGAGCTTCGCAAAGACCATCGACAAGGGCACCGAGATCCTGAACGAGATGATCGAGAAGCTCCAGAGCAGCGGCGAAAAGGTGCTGCCCGGCGCTGATGTATTCAAGCTGCACGACACCTACGGATTCCCGCTCGACCTCACCAAGGAGATACTGCACGAGAACGGTCTCGAGGCTGACGAGGAGGGCTTCCAGGAGTGCATGAAGGTCCAGAAGGACACCGCCCGCAAGAACAAGAAGCTCGGCGGCGGCTGGGACAACGCGAAGAACTCCGCGCTCGACGCCTACAAGACCACATTCGTGGGCTACGCCGAACTTGAGAAGCAGACAAAGCTGCTCGCCATTGTGAAGAACGGCGAAGTTTCCGAACTCTGCGAAGAGGGCGATGATGTTTCCGTAGTTCTGGAGGAAACTCCGTTCTACGCTGAGATGGGCGGTCAGGTCGGCGACTGCGGCACCGTAGTTTCCGGCGACAACGTTATCGAGATCACCAACACCCAGAAGCTCACAAACGGCGCGTTCATCTCCAACGGTAAGGTAGTAAGCGGCGGATTCGCTGCCGGC
>OGQB01002865.1_pt1 | contig 11945 bp, 9 predicted proteins | sample 1553071 | NCBI WGS metagenome assembly OGQB01 (sample SAMEA2580284, study PRJEB22360) | human gut metagenome | biome: human gut; feature: human-associated habitat; material: faeces | place: Denmark | collected 2008/2010
TTAGGGGGTATTTTGTTGTCAAAGTTCATTTTTCATTTATTACAGGATGCTTTGTTAAGTAATTATATAAAGCTTGACATCCTTTTAGTACTTCTTCATAAGTTTTAGTAAAATTTCCTGTGTACCAAGGGTCTGCTATATCTTTTTTCTCATTTGTAAAATCTAATAATTTATATATCTTATTTTCTGGATCTCTTCCTACAATTGCTTTTATTCTTACTATATTACTAGTTTCCATGCCAATTATATAATCATATTTATTATAGTCTTCTTTTTTTAATTGCTTAGCTTTATGCTTTTGAAATGTTATATTATGTTCAAGTAATTTTTCTTTTGTCCCATAATGCATATCGTTTCCAATTTCTTCTGTACTAGTTGCAGCAGAAGAAATGTAGAAATTATCTTCCTTTCCATTTTTTGCTACTATGTCTTTAAAAACATACTCTGCCATTGGAGATCTACATATATTTCCAAGACATACAAATAATATTTTTTGCATATTATTTCCTCCTATATATAAATTGTATCATAGTTTTATGTCCTTTTGGTAAATTTCACAAAATTTTCCAATATTACTTTTTTTATATTTTTTTATTACATTTTTGTAATAAAAATGTTGACAAATTTTAATATTTGCTCTATAATGAATTTATATTATGAAAAATACTAAAGATTTTTGACATAGATACTATAGATAAAAAGGAGAGAAATACGATGGAAAATTATAATAAAACTGATTGTTTAGCTTTAACAATCAGAAAAGAACATAGGTTAGTAGTTATTAACAAAGCAGTTAAGAAAACTATAACAATTTCTGTTAAAACAATCTTAGCAGCAATTTGTTTAACTTTGTTAAATGTTTTTGTTTAATATATATTCAATGCATCGGGATTTTGGGGACGTTCCTCAAGTCCCGATTTTTTTATGCAATTTTTTGGAACGTTGTTGAAGGGGGATTTGGGGACGTTGTTCAAATCCCTGCTATTTTTTATTGCAAACTGTTATACGTCAAAAAAAGCGCCTCTTTCTTGTAAGAAGCACTTTTTTATTAGCTTGCACTAGCATTTATAATTATTTGCTCATTCGCTACAATAATATTTAAAATATTTTTACCCTCATCTGGTTTTAGTCTTTTTTGATTATCTGTAAAGTATTTTTTTATATCTTTATTTATATTATCTCCAATTTGAGTTAAATTCATTTCTTCAGCATTTTCTTGCTTTTCTGCTTTTTCTATTATTTTATCTTTTATATTTACATCTACCTTTACTATTTCTTTATCATCTACTTTATAATATAAATCTACTGTTCCTGTTTCTAAATTCTCTAATTTATAATGAGCTTTTACTAACTGCATATTTTTCATATTTAAATGCTCTGTTACCTCATTGTTTAAATCGTTTAAAACTAATACATCTGAAGATATTTTTTTGTCTGAATTACTAATTTTTATTTCACTATTTGTTTCATTACTTCGTATATTATTAATTATGAAGTAACCTGCAATTAGTATAATGATTATGACAAAGAAAATTAATACTTTCCTTTTGTCCATTTTTCTTGAGTTTTTCACTTTTCGGTGAGGACTAGATTTCTTTACTGTTTCATTTTTATATCTCTTTGCCAAAATATTTCCCCCTTATTTAAATTATTAGGTTATATATCTTAAGTTTTATTATATATAAAAGGTAGAAAGTACTTTCTACCTTTTATACTTTTGTGATTAATCTTTAACAATTGTCATTGAAGAACCATCTGTTGTTGATGTTAATACATTTCCTACATTTCCTGCTCTATCAGTATATGCAGAAATTTCGAAAGTCATTTCTCCTATATCCATGTCCTCTGTTACTTCTATTTCTCCAACATATTTTGTAGAAGTATTTGAAGGAACACTTGGTTCATTTACAAATACTCTTGCTTTCTTTCCATTTATAGTAATTTCTGGAGCATTTGATAAATCAGCTTCTTTTTCTGTAACATTAACATAAACCCATATGATATCTCCTACTTTTGCTTCTGAACCACCTCTAGTAATATTTTGTATATGAACTAAATTTACTGTTGGTGCATCTTTGTCAAATATAACATTTGAATTATCTGTTGTTTTGTTTTCTATTGTTTCTCCTACATTTCCTGCTTTGTCTGCATATCCGAATATTTTAAATGAAACATCTCCATTTTCCATATCTTTTGTCATTTTTAGTTTACCTGCATACATTTGTCCATTTTCATTTGGTTGTCCATTTTTAAATGTATCTACTTTTTGACCATTAATTTCTATAGTAGGTAGAACTGATAATTCTTCTTTAATTTTAACGTAAACCCAAACTTCATCTCCTGGTTGAGCATAATCTTTATTTACTTTTTTATTACTTCTTATTTGTACAAAATTAGCTTTTGGAGCTTTGTAATCATACCAAAATTCGTATGATGCTTCATTTCCAGATAAATCTTTTACAACTAATGTATTTTTTGTTTCGTTTTCATTTAATTTATCTTTTATAGATTCAAAACTAATTTGTCCATTATTACATTCTATTTCTTTACCATTTAGTTCACAAGAATCAATTCCTAGATTATCTGATATAGTAAATCCTATATTGTTTCTAAAATATGGTGCGTTTCCTTCTGCATTGTCATTAACTTTTATAATAGGATTTGTTTTATCAAAAAATACTCTATTTCCATTAGATGGTTTTGTTTCATCTGTCATTTTATTTCCAAATAAATCTACTAAATCAGAAATTTTAAATGTAATTTCTCCATCTACAAAAGCAGTATCTTCTGGAATTTCATAAATTAGAACATAGCTATATCTATCATTCTTTTCATCGTAATTAGCTTTTACTAAATCACCATCCATTGGGTATTCTACACCATTATTTATTAATGTAAATAATGGATTATGTGCTAATTCTTCTTTAACTCCTATACTTACCCAAAGTTTATCTCCTATTTTTGCATAAAATTCATGTTCTTTACTATTATCACCATTAACCATGATGTTTGAGTACTCTCTTGTTGGTGCTACTGCATCATAGTTAAATGTATATTCAGCTGTATTTCCAGCTTCATCACTAGCAACAACTGTATTTGCACCTTCATTTAAATATCGTGCAAGTGTTTCAGATGAAACTTCACCATTTGTAAAGATTATTGCTCCATCTTTACCATTAATTTCATAAGAAGCTACACCATTATTATCTGTAACTTTAAGTCCTATTCTACTATAATTACCTTCTGATCCAGAAACTGAATCTTCTGTTGGTTCTATAGTTGGTTTTGAGGTATCAATTACTACATTTGTATATGTTCCATCATTTATATCATCATTTGTTAAAGGTGGTGTTCCTTCATTTCCTGCTGCATCTTTGTATCCATATACTCTAAATGTAACATCACCTTCTGGTGTATTTTCGTCAATCTTAACATCTGCCATGTAATAATAAACATTTGCTGCTTCATTTGAACTATCTGGACGATATGTTACATCATATACATTTCCAAACATCTCAACTTTTGGTTCTACTGCTAATTTTTCTGGGAAAGATACTAATACACGAATGCTGTCACCAGCTTTTGCATATCTTTGATCTCTTGTATCTTCACTACTTGTATTACGAGCAATTCCTAAATTTATTTTTTCAGGAGCTGTTTTATCATATACAACTTTCCAATATGGATCGTAATTAATTTGTTTATTTGTTAAAGTATCTCCTGTATTTCCTGCAATATCCATATATCCATAAAGTTCGAAGTTAATTTCTCCCTCTGGTAAGTTCATATCTTCTGTTATATGGAAATTAGCTAAATAAGCGTTTGTTTTCATATGTGATGAAGTTAAATCACTATATCCACATTTAATATCATCTTTAATAACATTTCCATTTGCATCTAATATTCTAAGTTTTGGTTCTACTGTTAATTTTTCATCATCAAAGAAAGCTAAGACTCTTATTTCATCGCCTGTACCTGCAATAGCTATATCTTCTCCTTCTTCATAATAATGTGTAATATTTGTTATTCCTAATTTAGAAGCTTTTGGAGGTGTTTTATCAAAAATTACATAGTAATTGTCATTACCTGTTGAAGTAACTTCTGTTCCTGTATTTCCAGCTAAGTCTACTAATCCTTTAACTGTTACTGGGATTTTTTCTCCTTCTACTAAGTCCATATCTTCTGTTAAATCAACATATATTACATATTTATTAAATTGTGGTTCTTGTACTGGTACTTCTATTTCTTTTCCACCAATTACAATTATTGGATTTTTAGCTAATAATTCTGTTGTATTTACTGTTATTGCTATTCCTTTATTTTGTCCTGGATTTTGTGTTAAGCCTGAATAATTTTGAATTTCTTTTCCAGCTGGATTATGGAAGTTTTGAACTCTTAGCTCTCTTAAAGCTGGTGCAGTTTTATCAAATGTTACAGATGTATTATTTGTAGTTGTTGTAATAGTATCTCCAACATTACCAGCTAAATCTTCATATCCAGATATTTCGAAAGACATTTTTCCTTCTATCATATCCTCTGTCATTGTAAGCCATGCAACATATACTGTTCCAGCTTCATTTGTATCATTTACTATTGTTTCACTATCTGTATCCATACCATTTATTTTGATAACTGGATATTTAGATAATTCTTCTTTAATTCTAACTTTTACCCAAACTTGATCTCCAACTTTAGCATATTGGTTATTTTTATTTGTAGTTGTGAATTCTACAAAATCAGCTGTTGGTGCTGTTTTATCATATTCTACACCTTGATCTATTCCTGGATATTTTAGATCTGCATTTGTTAATGTTTTTCCAACATTTCCTGCTGCATCTTCATATCCATAAACTTCGAATTTAATTTCACCTTCTGGTAAATTCATATCCTCTGTTATTGTAAATTGTCCTGAATAAGCATTAGTGTTAAGATTTGCAGAAGTTTGATCAGCATAGATCATATTTACTTCTTTAACAACTTTATTATCTTCTCCTAATACTCTTATTTTTGGCATTACAGTTAATTTTTCATTATCGAATTGAACAAGAATTCTTACATAATCACCTGTTTTTGCATGATATATATCTCCTTCTTTTGCATCATAATGAGATCCATTAACTATTCCTAATGCAGTATATTCTGCAGGTACTGTATCATATATTACATATGGATATTCTTTGCTTGTTGTTTGTTCTTGAGTTATATCCTCTCCAACATTTCCTGCTGCATCTTCATATCCATGAATTCTATATTGTATTTTACCTTGTGGTAATTGTAATTCTTCTGTTGTATCAAATTCTACAAAATAGAATTGTGCAGCTTTACTCCAAGCTAAATCCATTGTTGTTACTTTTCCATTTTCTCCATAGATATCAACTTTTGGATTAACTCCCAACATTTCTGTAAATGTTACATATAATCTTATATGTTCATCTCTTGTTGCAAGTGTAATATCTCCACCATAATTATCATTTGTCCAATTGAATATACCCATTGCAGCAAGCTTTGGTGCTTCTGTATCATAAACAACTCCTGGATAAGCTGTTTCAGTAATTAGTTCTTGTGTTAATTCTTTTCCAACATTTCCAGCTGCATCTGCATATCCTGTAATTTTGAATTGAATTTCACCTTCTGGTAAATCCATAGCTTCTGTTATTGTAAAGTCTGACATATACATATAGTAGTTTGCACTTGGATTTGAAGATTGTTCTCTATATGTACATTCAACTTCTGTTACACCATTTTCTCCAATAATTTCTACTTTTGGATTTACAGCTAACATTTCTTTGAATGCTACTCTTAATCTAATTCTATCTCCAGTTGTTGCAACTGTAACATCTTTACCTTCATTATAATGTGTATCATTTAATATTCCTAAAGCTGCCATTTCTGGAGCATTATTATCATATGTTACTTGACCATATTTTGATGTGAAAGTAACATCTTCATTATCTAATACTGCTTCATTTCCTGCTAAATCAAAAGCATTTGTTACTGTAAATGGTATTTGTGTTCCATCTGCTAATCCTAAAATATCGTTATTAATTTTGATATCTGCAACGAAAGTACGTTTTCCATCTACTGTACTTCTGTATTTAAATTCTGCTGTTTGAGTATTATTTGTCTTCCTTGTTCTTAGACAAGTCCTGCTTTTAACAAATTCTAAATTCTTATCTGTAAAATATGTGTCCTCTTCTACACTATCTTCTACAAGTTTAAAATTTTGCTCTTTTATTTTCTCTAATATATCCTCATAATTTTCTCCCAGATGATAGCTTGCTTCTAATTCTATTCTACTAGCCATCTTGACCCTCCTTACTTTTATTTTTTGTATATTATCATATTTGCTATTTTTTATCAAACAAAAATAGATGCAGGATTTTTTATTTTCCTACATCTATTTTTCTTTAAATATTTTTCTAAATATAAATCTTACGAATGGTCCTGCATAAAATATTTGCCAACATAAAGCCATAGGGAAATTTAACACTGCTATTTGAAGCCATTTAGCAATTATATTTTCCATTCCTTCATAATTAAAGAATATACTTCCAAAAAAGCTCATTATTGGGCACATAAAACATACTATTACTGTTGATATTCCAATTGTTATTAAAATTGATGGTGTTTTCTTTGGATCTAATAATTTTAGTGCTAGTTTTTGAGCTAATTTACCTATTAAGAAAAACTCTAATATAAAAGCAATTACTCCCATTATCGGCAATTCTTTAAGTGCCATTAAAAATACTTCGTTTGATAAACCTCCCATATTTGTTGAAATGTTATAGCACACCATTGCATAAACCATTACTATAACCATTATTACTGTAAATACTGCATCTTGAAATTTGTTCTTTGGCATAAAATTTTCTCCTTTCATTATTTATTTTGAATCGCAAAAACAACACATATTTCTATGTGTTGTTCGTTAATCATTATATTAAATAATGTACGTTTCCAATTTTATACCTACAATATATGTTATTTTCTTATTAATTTATTCCTCGACTTTTTCCGACAAATAAATCAGCCAAGAATTATTATACATTATTTTTTTATTTGTTGTCAAGTATTGATTACTCCATATATTTTTTATACATTTCGTCCGCTACTTTTAAAAACCTTTCTTTATCTTCTATTAAATCTTGTAATTTTTTTAATTCTTTTTCTCTATATTCGTTTTCTATATAATCTTTTTTGGCAGCATATCCTTCTTTTCCAAATTCAGTTACTGCATGCTCCCACGCTCTTTGAATATGTTCTTCTTTTCCTATATCTCCATAATGCTCTTCTCCATATTTAAATGTCCTTCTAAAAAATATTTCTATCGTAACAGTTTTATCAGCTGATGCTAATATCTTTCCATATATATTTCTTGGTTCTCCTGTTTTAGATGCTCTATGGTCTTCTATCGCTTCTTTTATTAATTGTAATTCTGTTATGTTAAAAAATCTATTTAAATTTTTGTCTTCTTCCATTATTTTTGCAGAAACTTTTTCATGATTCTCTCTATCTATATGGTCACCAATGTCGTGATAAGCTACCGCTGTATATAACATGTCCAAATTTACATTGTACCTTTTGCCTAATATTAAGGCATTTCTCATTACTTCTTTTATATGTCTTATATCATGTGATTTTCCATTCTTATTGTATTCTGGAAATATCTTTTCTTCAATATATTCTTTTAATTCTGGACTAATTTCAGATTTTTTAATTAAAAGATGATAATGATAAGAACTACTAGTCTTTCCTTTTTCTTCGAAAAAGTCTTCGATATGTTCTACTAATTCTATTATGTTGTCTTTAAATAGCTCTTGTATTAAATCATAATCTGCATAAAAATGAGGTATTCCATTTTCCGGTCCATCTTCTACTCTTATTTTGGTATTTTCATCAACTATCGGAAAATCTTTATTATTAAAGGCTGGAGAGCTTTTAGAGCCTAAAGTTAAATAACATTCTCCATCTTCTCTTAGCACTCTGTTTATTTCTTTAATTATTCTTTCTACACCTTTAGTATCTGTATGTGATATAACATTTCTGCATAATATACAATCAAAAGAGTTATCTTCATATGGTAGATTTAGCATATCTCCAATTTTATAATCTACATTTAAATTTAATTCCTCTGCCCAATTTTTTGTAGCATTTACAGCTTCCTCGCTTAAGTCAAAAGCAGATGTATTAAATCCCTTTTGTGCAAATAAAATTGTATGTCTTCCTATCCCACATCCTAAGTCTAAAAAATCTTTTTTCATTTGTTTGTTCCATCTATTAAGCAAATAATATGATTCAATACTTGGTTCTTTCCAAATATCAAGTTTGCTCGCTTTGCTCCAGTTCCATGCTTTAGATTCTACCATTACAATATACCTCCTTTATTTCTTGAATTTTATCATATTGGATTTTCATATTCAATTAGCTTTAAACTTTTAAGCTAAAAATAACAGTGGAAATGTCCACAGTTATTTTTTTAACAATCTTAAACTATTTAATACTACTGTTAAACTACTTAATGTCATTGCTAAACTTGCAATCATTGGGTTTAATGCAATTGGTAAGAGTCCTGTTGCAAGTGGTATCATACATACATTATAGAATAATGCCCAAAATAAATTTTCTTTAATTATTCTTATTGTACGTTTTCCAAGGTCAAATATTTTTACTATATTATCCATATTTTCATTTAGCAATATAACATCTGCAGAATCTGCACTAATATCTGTCCCGTTTTCCACACTTATTCCAACTGTTGCAGCTTTTAAACTTGGACTATCATTAATTCCATCCCCAATCATTGCTACATTATTATTCTTATTCAATTCTTTTATCTTAGCTAGTTTTTGCTCTGGATTTACATTGCTTATAATATTTTCTATTCCTATTTGTTTTGCAATGGCTCTTGCAGTTTTTTCATTATCTCCAGTAAGCATTATGATTTTCTTATCCAATTTTTCTAATTTTTTAATTGTATCTGTAACATCTTTCTTTATTGTGTCTGCTAAACCTATAATTAAAATAGTTTCTTTTTCATCAAATAAATATACTATGCTTTCACCTTTACTTGCAAATATTGCTTCATTATCTCTTAGTTTATTTTCTACATTCATTTTTTCTACATATTTGTAATTACCTGCATAATATTGCTTTCCATTTATAATTCCTTTAACTCCAAGTCCTGGAACTTCTTCAAAATCTTGAACTTCGAAAATATCTCTTTCATTATTATAAATACTTTTGGCTAATGGATGATTCGAATTTTTTTCTAAACTTTTCAATATTTTTAAAGTAACTTCATTATATACTCCATCTGCTATACTCATTTTTCCTGTTGTTAATGTTCCTGTCTTATCAAATACAATTGTGTCTACTTTGTTTATTGCTTCTAAAGTTTCGCTAGACTTTACTAATATTCCTCTTCTACTGCAATTTCCTATTGCAACTACCATAGCAAGTGGTGTTGCTAATCCTAGTGCACATGGGCATGCAACAACTAAAACACTTACTAGGGCTAAAATCGACTCATTTATATCTTTTGTTATTATAAAATTCAAAATAAATGATATTAATGCAATTATAAATATTGCTGGAACAAAATATCCGCTTATTTTATCTGCAATTCTTGCAATTGGAGCTTTTGTATTTGTAGCTTCTACCACCATTTTTACTATATTAGAAATACTAGAATCTCTACCTATTTTTTCTGCTCTATATTCTATATATCCATCATAATTTATACTTCCTGCAATTACAGTATCTCCTACTTTTTTACTAACAGGCTTACTTTCCCCTGTTATAAATGATTCGTCCGTATGTGTTTTGCCATTTATAATAGTTCCATCAACTGCTATCTTTTCACCAGGCTTACTTATAATCGTATCACCTTTTTGTATTTCATTTATAGTAACTTGTAATTCTTTTCCGTCTTTTAAAATTGTTCCATTTTTAGGAGTTATTGTTACAAGGTTTTTAATTGTATCAACTGCTTTATCTTTATTTTTCTTATCTATGTATCTACCAATTTTTACAAAAAGAATGATTATTGCTGATGATTCAAAATATAAATGGTGTACCAGTGAGGTATTTCCCATAAATACTTGAATTGTATTCCACAAGCTATACACAAAATTTACAATTACTCCAACTCCAACTAAAGAATCCATATTAGGCATTTTATGAACAATATTTTTTATTCCGTTTTTTATAATATCAAATCCATAAAATATAAATAGTAGTGATAAAATCATTAATGTTATCGCATAAACTCGTGGGCTTTCCATCATATTTAATATTTTAGGAGTTGGTAAATTAATCATCTGCCCCATTGATATATACATTAAAATAATTCCTAATATAGAAAATATTATTAGCTTTGTAAGTTCATTACTTTTCTTTTCTTCTTTTTTCTCTCCTAAACTTTTAAAACCGGCTTCTTTAACAAATCTATTTAAATCTTTAATACTTAAATTATCTTCATACTCTATTAAGGCTGTTGCCATAACCAAATTTACAGAGGCACTAATTACTCCTTCTTGCTTGTTTAAGTATTTTTCTAAACCATTTGAACAAGCACTACAAGTCATTCCTTCTATATTTAAAACAACTTTTTTCATACTTCACTCCTTTGGAATTTTGTCGGGATTTGGGGACGTTGCTAAAATCCCGATAAAAAATTTATAAAGATATTTAGTTCGGGATTTTAACACCGTCCCTATTTCCCTTTTCCTTATTTCCTATTTTACTTTAAATCCTAAATTTTCTATTTTTTCTTTAACTACATCCATATCTATTTCTTTTTTACTTTCTATTTTTACTGTTCCGTCTTCATGATTTGCTTTTATATTCTTTATAGCTTTAACTTCTCCTAATGTATTTTCTATTCTTTTTTCGCATCCTCCACACATCATACCTTCTACATTTAAAATAATCTCATTCATTTTTATTCCTCCTTATATCTTTTTATAATTTATAAATATACATTTTTTATTATTGTACTATTTATTAAATCTTTTGAATAAACTCATAAGTTCATCTATTACTTCTGTATCATTTTTCTCTATGCTATCTGTAATGCATGAGTATAAGTGATTTTCTAATATATGCATAGATAAACTTTTTATTGAGCTTTCTATTGCAGATAACTGAATTAATATATCATTACAATATCTGTCTTCTGCTACCATATTCTTTATGCCTTTAACTTGCCCCTCTATCCTATTTAATCTATTATTTATTATTTTCTTTTCATCTTCACTTCTTACTGTTTTTTTGTTGTTACAACATTCTTTATTCATTTGATCACCTCTTGATATATAATATACCCTGTATAGGTATTTAGTCAATATAGGGGTATACTTATTTTTTTATTGAAATATTAGTGTTTTGTTGATAGATTATTACACATAATAAAGAGAGCACCGGTTAAAGTGCTCTCCTTATATTATTATTCGTTCGGTATTATACTTCCCTCAGTCCACAACTGGTACAGTTCATTGCCCATATACCAGTATTGGCCTAGAAGACCAAGTGCAGCATATTCTTCGGCGCCTCCTATCCTAAGATTTTTCTTGTCAGACTTTTTTAGGCTAACATTAAATGCCCGAAATGCTACATCTTCAAGACCAGCTTTTTCATTCTCGATGAGTAATGCTTCAAGTTCTGATGCCCATATCTCTGCAAACGATTTTGCAGTGCTTGCTTCTGTTTTTTCCCACATTGTTTTACTTGCTTCATTTTTGAATTTCATTTCTTATACCTCTTTTTCTATTTTTGCTGTGGTCAACGAGTTATCTTAACTATTTTACCACAAATTTACATAATAGTCCAGAACAATATTTAAATCATATTTGTATATTTTCGTTATTACTTAATATCACAAATTATAATTTTGTCAATAATTTTTGAATATTTCACTAAAAAATAGCTTTATTTTATTAGCGAAT
>OGQB01002888.1_pt1 | contig 11868 bp, 6 predicted proteins | sample 1553071 | NCBI WGS metagenome assembly OGQB01 (sample SAMEA2580284, study PRJEB22360) | human gut metagenome | biome: human gut; feature: human-associated habitat; material: faeces | place: Denmark | collected 2008/2010
AGACGGTAACTTCTCGTTGACTGTACAGAAAAATGCGACTTTAGTAATTTCTTACATCGGGTATGTCACACAAGAGATTGCTATCAAAGGGAACACTAATCTTAACATTACATTAAAAGAAGATTCCAAAGCATTGGAGGAAGTGGTTGTTATCGGTTATGGTACAGCTCGCAAATCAGACGTAACAGGTTCTATCGCTTCAGTGGGTGGTGACAAATTGCGTGAAATGCCAGCTACAAATATTACGTATGCCTTGCAAAATCGCATTGCCGGTGTGGATATGTCTCAAACATCTTCACGTCCCGGTGCTTCAATGCAGATACGTATTCGTGGTACCCGTTCTCTAACCGCTTCCAATGATCCGCTGATTGTATTAGATGGAATTCCTTTCATGGGAGATTTATCTGATATTAATCCTGGTGATATCAAAAGTATGGACATCTTGAAAGATGCTTCTTCTACTGCTATTTATGGATCACGTGGAGCTAATGGAGTTATTTTAATTACTACAAACAAAGGATCACAAGGAACACCTGCTAAATTTACCTATAACGGTTATGTAGGTGCAAAAACTGTATTTTCCAAATATCCGATGATGGATGGTCCAAAGTTCGCTGAAATGCGTAAATATGCCGGTAAGTTCGAAAATTCAATAGATGAATCGGACGATTGTAATACAGACTGGCAAGATTTAATGTATCGCACAGGAATGGTAACCAGCCATGACATTAGTGTAGGTGGTGGTACAAATAATGGTAGCTACAGTTTTGGTGCTGCTTATTATAAAGACCAAGGAGTTATCCCTACACAGAACTACACTCGTTATTCAGTACGTGGTTCTTTTGACCAAGGTGTAGGTAAGTATTTCCGTTTCGGACTGACTAGCAATACTAATTATAACATAACGAAGGGGGCAAATATCGGTTTGTATAATGTATTGACAAGTACTCCACTTGTTAATCCTTATAATGATGATGGCAGTTTGAAGAGAACGATAAAAGTAAGCCAAGATGAATATTTCACCATGACACGAGATGTTGTAGAAGGTCTTGAAGATAGTTGGTTGGATGAAAAAAAAGGGTTAGGTACTTACAACAACCTTTTTGCTGAAATACAATGCCCATGGATAAAAGGATTGAAATATCGTGTCAATTTAGGTTTAAACTATCGCAGTACAAAAGAAGGTACTTTTAAAGGTGAAGGCGTAGACAATACAACAGCTGATGCTCTTTCTACAGCATCTTTAACACACTCTGAAACTACTAATTGGGCAGTAGAAAACTTACTGACTTATGACCGGACATTCGGTAAACATCAACTGAATGTGGTAGGTATGTACTCTGCTGAAGAAACGGTATATACAAAATCTGATATTGCAGCAACCGATATTCCTGCAGAGTATCTGCAATATTATAACTTAGGACGTGCAGAAGGAACTATTACAGTTAATCCTGACAACTGGAATTACCAGAAAAGCGGTCTGATGTCATGGATGGGACGTGTAATGTATACCTATGATAACCGTTACATGTTTATGGCAACTGTTCGTTCAGATGCTTCTTCTCGTTTGGCAAAAGGACATCAGTGGCACACTTATCCAGCAGTATCTGCCGGTTGGAATATCGGTCAGGAATCATTTATGGATGATTTTGAGTGGTTGGATATTTTGAAAGTACGTATAGGCTACGGACAAACTTCTAATCAAGCTATTAATCCGTATTCCACATGGGGAAAATTATCTACACGTCCTTACAACTTTGGTCCTACTGGTTATGCTACCGGTTACTATGTATCTTCATTACCTAACTATGATTTAGGTTGGGAGTATTCATCTACTTGGAACTTCGGTCTTGATTTCACAGTACTTGGAGGTCGTCTGTCCGGTACATTGGAATACTACATACAGAAAACAACCGACTTATTACAAAATGTAAATCTTCCATCTACTTCTGGTGTAAGCAGTTATATGGGGAATGTAGGAAAAACTGAAAATAAAGGTGTAGAATTTACTTTGAATGGTACAATCCTTGACAACTATAATGGTTGGACTTGGGATGCCAGTATCAATATCAGTGCTAACCGTAACAAGTTAACAGAATTAGCTTCAGGTAGTATGCGTGATGAATCCAATAACTGGTTTGTTGGTTATCCTATAGATGCCCTTTTTGATTACCAAAAGATTGGTTTATGGCAAGAAGGTGATCCTTACCTTGATATTTTAGAACCGGGTGGTAACGTTGGTATGATTAAAGTTAAATATACCGGCGATTATAATCCTGATGGTACACCCACTCGTATGATTGGTCCGGACGATCGTCAAATTATTAGTATGGAACCGAAATTCACCGGTGGTTTCAGCACACGTGTCGCTTATAAAGGATTCGATTTGAATATTATTACAGCATTTAAATACGGTGGTATACTTATTAGTTCATTACATCACCCCAGTGGCTATTTAAATCTGTTGAGTGGTCGTCGTGGACAAGTAGACGTAGATTATTGGACAGAAAATAATACTGGCGCCAAATATCCGAAGCCAGGTGGTATACAAAGCAGTGAAAACCCAAAATATGGTAGTACATTGAGCTATTTCGATGCATCTTATTGGAAAGTTCGTAACATTTCTTTAGGTTACAATTTTGAACAACAGAAATGGTTGAAAAACTTCGGAATTCAAAGTTTACGTGCCTATGTAACAATACAGAATCCGTTTGTTATATGCTCTCCATTCCACAAAGAAACCGGATTGGATCCAGAAACTAACTCTTATGGAAATGAGAATGTAGCAGTTACAACTGGTATCCGTAGCCGTTTCTTGACAGTAGGTACCAACACTCCCGCTACACGTAACTATTTATTTGGCATTAACTTGACATTCTAAATTTAGCATTGCAATTATGAAATCTATTTTAACTAACATAAGAGTTCTGGGAACTTCGGCATTAGCCTTGATTTTTGTAACTTCTTGTTCGGATATTTTAGACGAGCAACCACGTAGCATTTATGAACCTACTTTCTTCCAGACAGAAAGAGGTGTAGAAGGTGGTATAACTTCCATGTATGCACATTTACGTTGGATTTATGGACAGGGTTATTATTACTCCCGCATAGTAGGTACGGATGAAGCCACCTATGGTGACTTGGCCGATGGTAACTTCAAAAATGCTGACTTGTCTGGAGTAGGAACGTTGACATCAAGTACGGGGCGTACAGATGTATTGTGGAACGCAGCTTTCCCTAATATCAATACAGCCAATGGTGTTATTGAAAATGGTATTGCAGTAGGTATTTCGGCATCTTTGCTTGCCGAAGCGTATTTCTTTCGTGCCATGGATTACTTTTCGTTAGTTCAAACATTCGGTGGCGTACCTTTGGATTTGGGTGCCGGTGAATTGAAGTTTAATACGTCAACATCACGTACTTCTGTACGCAATACGGTTCCTGAAGTATATACAAAAGCTATTTTCCCTGATTTAAACAAAGCTCTTTCTGATTTGCCTGATAATCCTCGCGTTATCGGTGGAGTTACCAAAAATGTAGCCCGTTTATACCTATCAAAAGCATATCTGACATATGGTTGGTGGCTGGAAAATCCCAATAACATTCCTACCTATCCCGAATGTGATCGTATAGACCCGGATGGACATGATGCGGCATGGTACTTTCAAAAGGCCTATGATATAGCGGTAGAAGCTATTAACAATCCTGGTCCGTATGGTTTGATGGAAAGTTTCTATGAAGTAAATGCTGGTATGTACGACCGTAATAAGGAAATCTTATTATATGCGGACCATACACAAGGAGACGAGTATTACAATGGTGGTAGTATATTCAGTGATAAAAATTCAAGCTCCGCTCCTAACAATTTTGCAGGCTGGATGATGAACTGGCAATATACAGATGTTAGAGCTAAAGATGAAAATGGAAAGGACATTGCTCCGATTATTCGTGTTGCCGAACAATCTTATGGTCGTCCTTGGACTCGTATGGCTCCACCCCATGGTGTATTCACTCATACTTTTGCTGATAAAGTTAATGACTCTCGTTATGACGGTACTTTTGTAACTGTTTATCGTGGTAATTGGTCAACAAATAAGCAAAACTGGACTACTGTAGCAGCTGCCAATGGGAAAGCCGTAGCAGAAGGAGAACCTTTACTGACTTTATTATCTGAGGACGATCCTGCTATTCAATATCCGGATGGTGCAGGTACTAATAATGTTGGAGCAGGTACTTTGCCTGACCGTAGCGATTACGTTGTGGGACCTAGCGCTTTTAGCCGTTATATCTATCCCGGACTTTGGAAATTAGGCCCTTATCGTACTGACAACGGCGACGGGCCAGGCATACCAAATGCAGGTAGTACGCGTCCCTACAATATTGCTAAATACTCTGAATTTTATCTTATAGCAGCTGAAGCAGCTGTAAAAGGTGCTTCAACAGCTCCAGGTAAAAGTGCTTATGAATTGATTAATGTCCTTAGAGCACGTGCCGGTAAGTGGACATTCAGTAATGCTTTGAAGAGTGCAGTAGATATAGACAAGAGTGACGCTATGACAGCTGCTACTCCGACAACGATCACTATCAACTATATTCTTGATGAACGTTCTCGAGAATTCTTCGGTGAAGGTGAACGTTGGGCCGACCTCGTTCGTACACAAAAATGGAATGAATATGCCGATACTTATGTAATATGTGGAAAAAAAGGAGACCGAAACGCTCAAACATATACTCGTACAATCAATCCAGGACATTATTTGCGACCTATTCCGCAAGGACAAATTGATGGTATGGAGATGTCAGACGAAGAAAAGAAGAATTATCAGAATCCTGAGTATAGATAAATCGTTTCCTAAAATAAACAAGTAGGTATTCATCAAACCGCTTGTAGGGATATCATAAGATATCCTACAAGCGGTTTTTACAAATTAACACTATGAGAAATAAAAAGATTTGGATTTTCTTGACTTTAACAAGTATCTTTTTGATGCAGCCATTAAAAGCTGCTGAACGTTTTGTGACGAACGACTCGAACGGTTTTAAATGGATACAAGAGGGCAAGTCTTGTCCGATATTAGTAGATAATAAGGAATATAAAGGAGTGCTTCGTGCAGTTAGTAACTTACAAGCCGATGCACAAGCAGTAACCGGAGTTAAACCAGAATTAACCAATTCTGTAACAGATACACAATTACTGATTATCGGTTCAATCGATAATAGTAGTTGGATAAAGCAATTAATATCAACAGGTAAAATTCCTGCTGATGAATTAAAAGGAAAAAATGAAAAATATATTCTTTGTACCATAAAACAGCCATTGGAAGGCGTTGAAGAAGCTGTTGTTATTGCAGGTAGTGATAAACGGGGAACTATTTATGGTATTTATGAGTTATCTGCCCAAATGGGAGTATCTCCTTGGCATTATTGGGCAGATGTTCCTATAATGCAAAAACAAAACATTTCTATTCTTCCAGGTACCTATACAGATGGAGAACCCATGATAGAATACCGAGGCATTTTTTTGAATGACGAATGGCCATCATTAGGAAATTGGGCAAAAGAAACCTTTGGTGGATTTAATAGTCGTTTTTATGAAAAAGTTTTCGAACTTGTACTTCGTTTAAAAGGGAACTTCATGTGGCCTGCCATGTGGAGAAGTGCTTTTTATGATGATGATGCACAAAACGGTATTCTGGCCGATGAAATGGGAATTGTAATGGGTACTTCTCACCATGAACCTATGGGATTGGCACAACAAGACTGGAAACGTCGTGGAACAGGTGAATGGAATTATACCCAAAACAGCGCTGTGCTTCGGGATTTCTGGACAAAAGGGATGGAGCGTTGCAAAGATTGGGAAACACTGATTACTGTAGGTATGCGTGGTGACGGTGACAGACCTATGAGTGAAAATGCCAATATCTCTCTATTGCAGAATATTGTTAAAGACCAACGCAAAATTATTAGCAAAGTCACCGGTAAAAAAGCAGCTGACACACCTCAAGTATGGGCACTCTACAAAGAAGTACAGGAGTACTATGATAAAGGAATGCGAGTACCGGACGATATTACATTGTTACTATGCGATGATAATTGGGGGAATGTACGAAAATTGCCTTCATTAACAGAAAAGCCCCGCAAAGGTGGTTATGGAATGTATTACCACTTTGACTATGTAGGTGGTCCAAGAAACTACAAATGGCTGAATTGTAATCAAGTAGAGCGTGTATGGGAACAGATGAACCTTTGTTATGAATATGGTATCAGAAAACTTTGGGTTGTAAACGTGGGTGACTTGAAACCGATGGAATACCCAATTCAGTTCTTCCTCGATATGGCTTGGAATCCTAAAGCTTTCAATCCTAATAACATATTCGATCATACCATAACTTTTGCCACCAACCAATTTGGAGAAAAAGATGCTGTAGAAATAGCTGATATCATTAAATTATATAGTAAATACGCCCGTAGAGTTACTCCGGAACTTCTGGAAGCAAATACCTACTCTTTCAACTACAATGAATGGGATACTGTGCTCAAAGAATGGAATGATTTGGAACGTCGTGCATTAAGAGTATATCAAAAACTTGACCAACGCTGGTATGATGCTTTCGAGCAACTCGTACTCTTCCCTATTCAAGCTATGCAGAATATGTACGAAATGTATTACTCAGTAGCAATGAACGAAAAGGCAGCTTCTCCTGTTGAAATCAACTACTGGGCTAAACGCGTTGAAGATTTATATAAAAGAGACTCACTGTTATGCGCCCACTATCATCATGATATTTCAGGTGGTAAATGGAACCACATGATGGACCAAATCCACATCGGATATACCTATTGGCAACAACCGGATAAACAAGTGATGCCAAAAATAAAAAAAGTGAAAGAAGAAATCTATCTATGCCACAAAGAAGCTGATGGATATATCTCTATCGAAGCAGGAAACTTCAAAACGAACCACGGAGCTACCGTACTTCCCGACCTCGGTAAAACAGAATGTGCCATCACTACCCTGCCAGCTTCCGTAACACCGAACAATGCATATGTAGAGTATGAACTTGAAACCGTTTCTTCCGGTAAAGCCAAAGTAAGCGTACTTCTTGCACCTACACTCAATTTTAATGCTAACAAAGGTCTATGTTTTGCTATCAGTGTGGATGGCGGGCAAGAGCAAATCATCAACTTCAATAGTGAGTACCACGGTAGGCCGATTTCCTGGCAGGCAGCCAGCATCATCAAAACTGATTTGGAACTCGATTTCAACAAAGCCGGTAGACATAATCTACGTTTCAGATTTGTAGATCCGGGCGTTGTAATGCAAAAAATCCTCATTGACTTTGGTGGGCTTAAGCCTTCATATCTCGGTGCACCCTCTTCTAAACTAATTAAATAAATACCTATATGAAGATTATTAAAATTATTACTATTATCTCGGCATTTGTACTCTCTGCCTGTAGTACTCCCAAACCTGTAGAACAGGATGGAAGCCAACTTTGGCTCGCAAATGGACGAAGCTACGAAGAAATTCTAAACTCTGTTGAGACTAAGATCGATAATAGTCTCGCAAAAGAAGAGTATCACATCTATGATGCCGACGGCAAACGTCACATTGACGGTGGTTCCCAAGCGGCAATCCGTTATGGAGTATATGCCTTAAGAAGGGCAGAAATACTTGGCAAAGCGGAAGCCGGTTTGGATATTCGTGAAAAGCCATATTATGAATACCGTATCCTCAATCACTGGGATAACTTGGATGACACTGTAGAGCGAGGTTATGCCGGATTATCTATGTGGGAATGGACTGCAGAGGATATTCCCACAGAAAGAATCCGTTTGTACGGTGAGTTATGCTCATCTGTAGGAATCAACGGAGCTGTACTTAACAATGTCAATTCCAATCCGTATATACTTGATCAGAAACACATTGCAAGAGTAGCTAAAATTGCAGATATACTCAGAGAATATGGTATAACGACTTACCTTGCCATTAAATGGACAAGTCCTATTACACTTGGCGGACTTAAATCAGGAGATCCCCTTGATCCTAAGGTACGCCAATGGTGGAAAGACAAAGTCGCAGAAATTTATGCAACTATTCCTGATTTCGGCGGTTTTATTGTAAAAGCAAATTCTGAAGGTCAAGCCGGTCCGCAAGACTATGGTAGAACTCATGCAGACGGCGCAAACATGCTTGCAGAAGCTGTTGCTCCTTACAAAGGGATTATTATGTGGAGAGCTTTCGTATACAGTCCTACCAGCAACGATAGAGCCAACCAAGCTGTAGAAGAGTTTAAATCACTTGACGGACAATTTGCAGAAAATGTTATTATTCAGATTAAGAATGGCCCAATTGATTTCCAACCTCGTGAACCGTTTAGCCCGCTTTTCGGACAATTATACAATACACCTATGATGTTGGAGTTGCAAATCACGCAGGAATATCTTGGATTCTCCAATCATCTCGTATATCATGGTACTACTTATGAAGAATGTCTTGATAGCGACACATATAGAGATGGTGAAGGCTCCACTGTAAGCAAGGTAATTAAAGCCATTGCGGGCGTGGCAAACACAGGCCAAGATTCTAACTTCTGTGGATATATCTTTGCTCAATCCAACTGGTATGCTTTCGGACGTCTCGCATGGAATCCAACATTGAGTGCTGAACAAATTGCAGATGAATGGGAACGTCAGACTTTCATAAAACCGGAAGGAATGAGTGCTCAAGCTTATGAGAAAAAATTCCTCGTTCCTGTCAAAAACATAATGATGGGGTCTCGTGAAACAGCAGTCAATTACATGATGCCACTTGGTTTTCACCATATATTTGGTAGTACGCATTATGGACCCGGCCCATGGGAAAGCGGTAGAAGACCAGACTGGTCGCCAACATTTTACCATAAAGCAGGAAAAGATGGAGTTGGCTTCGATCGCACCCGTAAAGGTAGTAATAACGTAGATCAATACCATGAGCCTCTTGCTTCACAATTCAATTCTTTAGAAACATGTCCTGAAAATCTACTTCTTTGGTTCCACCACCTTCCATGGGATTATAAACTTTCCTCAGGAAGAGAACTTTGGGATGAGATTTGCCTGCATTATGATAAAGGTATCTCAGAAGTCGAAGAATATCAAAAGACTTGGGCAAACCTCAAGCCTTATGTCAGCGAAACCATATTCAATGAGGTAACTAAGAAACTGGATATCCAAAAAAATGATGCAGAATGGTGGAGAGATGCTTGCATTGGCTATTTCCAAACATTCTCCGAGAAAAAATTACCCAAAGACGTAAGACCTTTGAATATACCTATTGATACTCTGATGAAGAAGACAGTAAAGTCTGATCAATATCGTATGCCCTACCATGATGAGAATAATAAGCCTATCCTCATTCACGCCACAAAGAGAAGAAAATAAGTTAATATGAGAATTAAATTAAACTGTGTTAGCAAAATTAATATTTTATGCCTTGCTGACACAGTTTAATTTAAACGCCTTACCTTTTCAGCACCCTCATCTTTTTCAGACACCTCCTTATTTAAAACGTTGTGCTCTTATAAAGATCCGAACTCTTCTTTAGATAATCCCAGTAGCTTGTAAAATAATGTCAACTGCTACTCCTATTTTTTTTCAAATTATGGACATTATTGAGATTACAATATTATCCAAGTGACGGTAATAGGCAGCAAGCTCATCCTTAGTCATACCATCCAGTTTCAACCTTTCACGGACCTCTTTGAGAGCGGGAGCTGTAATAGTAGAAGGCATTTCTCCGATGTTCAGATAGTACATCCATCTTTCAGGGGACTCTTGGCTACCTGATTGAACCCGTTCACTTTCAGGATATAGTATTCAGGATACAGCCGGCTTACCGTATCCACCTTGAACATCTGCTTCTGGAAAGGGGTGAGTTCAAGGAGATCATTGGTGCGGATGCCCCTGAACTCCGTCTTTCTATGATAAACGTAATCCGTACCATGCCCCAGAGAAAAAAAGACGATATTAACGCTATATACCTTACGAACCTTACCATAACTTTCTCCCCAATTGATACGCTCAGTCACCAACTTGGAAGTACCGAACAACAAACACCGAATATTTATAGTTCGCCGCTACAATTATTTCAAGACTTCAATCCGTTTGTTTCTGACACATACCACAAAACAGATATTCGTCAGTTTCTCGGACTTGAGTTTTCTAAGATTGAAATTACATCTGATTTCATTTATGAAAAACTGTATATTCATAAGGCGGTTCTTCAGGTTCATTCTTCTTTTACGTTCCTAAACTCCGTTCTTTTAAAGCAAAGAGTGACGAATATGATTAATTTATAGCTCTTTGAGAATATGCTAGAACAAAAATTTCCTCTTTCGAACAAATTCACTATTTTTGCGTCAACTTTCTAAAAACTCCCATTTATGGATACCATACAAATAAAAGACAAAATGTTCACCGTTTCCATCAAGGAACAGGACATATTGAAAGAAGTGTCTCGTGTAGCGAACGAAATCAACCGCGATTTGGCCGGTAAAAATCCGCTTTTCCTTAGTGTATTGAACGGTTCGTTCATGTTTACCGCCGACCTGATGAAGCGCATCACCATTCCCTGTGAAATTTCTTTCGTAAAACTTGCTTCTTACCAGGGAGTATCTTCTACGGGAGTTATCAAAGAAGTAATCGGCATCAACGAAGATATCTCCGACCGTACAATCGTTATCGTCGAAGATATTGTAGATACCGGGCTCACCATGCAGCGTCTGCTGGAAACTCTGGGCACACGCGGACCTAAAGACATCCACATCGCCTCATTGCTGGTGAAACCCGAAAAGCTGAAGGTCGACTTAAACATCGAATACGTAGCCATGAACATTCCCAACGACTTCATCGTGGGCTACGGTCTGGACTATGACGGATTCGGACGCAACTATCCCGACATCTACACCGTAGTGGATTGAATGCAGGAAAGAGGTATTAAGAAGAAAAGGTATTAAATTGTGAATCATTAAATAATAGCTAAACAAATGTTGAACATTGTAATTTTCGGTGCTCCCGGTTCAGGAAAGGGAACACAAAGCGAGAGAATCGTAGCAAAGTATGGCATCAACCATATCTCAACCGGAGACGTGTTGCGTGCAGAAATCAAAAACGGGACAGAACTGGGTAAGACAGCCAAAGGCTACATCGACCAGGGACAACTGCTGCCGGACGAATTGATTATCGACATCCTGGCAAGCACGCTGGACAGTTTCAAAGACAGCAAAGGCGTCATCTTCGACGGCTTTCCCCGCACCATCGCACAGGCTGAGGCATTGAAGAAAATGCTTGCCGAACGCGGACAGAGCGTAAACGTAATGCTGGACCTTGACGTACCCGAAGACGAACTGATGAAACGCCTCATCAAACGCGGACAAGAGTCGGGCCGCGCCGATGACAACGAAGAGACTATCAAGAAGCGCCTCACAGTATATCATTCGCAGACAGCTCCGCTGATAGACTGGTACAAGAACGAGAAACTCTATGCACACATCAAAGGTATCGGTGAACTGGAAACCATTACGGCAGATGTTTGCAAAGCAATTGACGCAGCGAAATAAGTCGTAAAAAGACTCTTCTTACAAACAAAGGGTTTGTGCCGAGAATGATAACTGAATTTCATTCCGGCACATTCCCTTTTTTTATGCTTCCTACGAAAATCACCGGTTGCACAGCCCGTTACAAGAGAAAAAAGCCCGATTATTTCCGCTTATGCCGGAGAATAACTACTTTTGCACACATTATCTCAAATAATAAAAAAGAATATGGCTGAATCGAATTTTGTTGACTACGTAAAAATCTATTGCCGTTCCGGTAAGGGCGGCCGAGGCT
>OGQB01002897.1_pt1 | contig 11832 bp, 4 predicted proteins | sample 1553071 | NCBI WGS metagenome assembly OGQB01 (sample SAMEA2580284, study PRJEB22360) | human gut metagenome | biome: human gut; feature: human-associated habitat; material: faeces | place: Denmark | collected 2008/2010
TTCTCCGTTCTTGTCATACCACAAAGGGTCACCCGTTGCCGGATTGACGCCTGCGTAACGGTTCAGGTAGAACTCACCGTAAGAGTGACCTACCGCCAGCTTCATGCCGGTGGTGGCCATTACATATTCCTGCACTCCGTTATAGAGTTCGGTAATTTCATTTTTATTGTAGGAAACATTGGTGTTGACGTTCCATGTGAAGTCTTTGGTACGGATGATGTCGGCACTCAGGTTCAGTTCCGCACCGCGGTTTATCATGCCGCCTACATTGTCCCAACGTGAACCGTAACCGGCATCTGCATAGGCCACAGGTACAGCCATAAGCATATTAGTGGTTTTCTTGTTGTAGAACTCGGCATCTAAGTTGATGCGGTTGAAGAAACCTAAATGGATTGCGATATTTGTTGTCCACAACTTCTCCCATTTCAGCTCTTCGTTTCCTTTTGTCAAAGGTGCCAAACCGGCATCGCCGAGATAGTTGCCTCCACCGCCTACTAAAGCAAGGTGGTCATAATTGGGGATTTCGGAGTTACCGGATGTTCCCGTACTAATTGCCAGTTGTGCAGTGGTCAGCCATTCGCAGCCTTTCATGAATTTCTCATTAAGCAGGTTCCACATCAAACCCACTGACCAGAAGGTAGCCCACCGGCCTTTGACACCGAAGCGCGATGAACCGTCGGTGCGCAGAGAGAAGTCTGCGTAGTAGCGGTTGTCATAGTTATATTCGCCGCGGCCGAAGAACGAAACGTAAGAATAGGCCGTACTGCTGTTTCCCCAAGAGGTGGCACGTGTTCCGGTGGCTATGTCTGCTAGCTTGTCGTTGTTTTGTCCTGCAGTAGCCACCGAGAAACCTTCCGACTGGTAGTCTACTCCTTCTTGTCCGATCAAGAAATTGAAGTCGTGGACGTGATTCAGGTTAAAACGGTATTCGGCAGTATTGGTGATAGACAAGTTATAGGCGTGACTGTTGGAACGAGCTGCCTTACCCTGGTCCTGATTGGGGCGGTAGGAAGGCATGCTGAATGTTTCATCTCCTATATCGGTATAATTTAAGCCGGCTTGCGAACGTATTTTCAATCCCTCTATCGGAGTTACTTCAAAGAATATATTACCGATGAGTTTGTTTTTTTTGCTGCTGTATGGATTGTTCATAATCCATTCCAGTGGGTTTTGGTTGAGGCCTTTCCATGAACCGTCGTTCACCGAAGCCAGCGAACCGTCTTCTTTGTACGGATTCCAGTAAGGCAACATGAAACGTGCGGCCGAAATGGGAGTTACGGTAGAGTATGCGCCCTGGTCAGCTTGCTGTATTTTTTCATGGGTCATCATGATGTTGGTTCCTAACTTGAGCCATTTCTTGGCCTGTGCTTCCACATTGGCGCGGGCGTTGTAACGCTTGAAGTAGGACTCAATGGCAACGCCGTCCTGATCGTAAAAGTTACCGGAAACGTAATAGCGTATTTTGTCCGTAGCTCCGTTTACTTGTACTTCATAGTTCTGTAGCAGTGCAGATTTGTTGAACACTTCGTCAAACCAGTTTATGTTGATTTGTCTTAATTTGTCGTAATCTTTACCGGTGTCCAGACCCACTTCTTTTTCGTAAGCAATGCGTTCTTCGGTATTCATCAGGTTCCAATTTTCTTGGGCCAGCTGTGAGATGCCGAGTTGGGTACGGAAAGTAACCTTTGCATGTTGATTGCTTAGGGCTCCCCGTTTGGTTGTGATAACAATGACACCGTTGGCTGCACGTGCGCCATAGATAGAGGTGGAAGAAGCATCTTTCAGTACGGAAATGGATTCGATGTCCGACGGATTGATAGCGTTAAAGTCTCCACTGGAGATAGGCATGCCATCCATGATGAACAACGGAGTAGTACCGGAATTAATGGAGTTGGTTCCTCGAATGGAGAATACGGCAGGAGCGCTGGGCTCTCCCGATTGGGACAATACGGTCAATCCCGTTGCCTGGCCTTGCAGCGCTTGGTCAAAACTGGGAGCAGGCACATCTGCCAGCTTCTCGGATTTTACCGTAGATACTGAGCCGGCAATAGTACCTTTCTTACGCACACCGTAAGCCACTACCACTACTTCATCCATTACTTGCGCATCTGATTTCAGTGTGATGTTCAGCGTTTTAGTGCTTGCTGTTACTGTATGCTGCTGTTGCTGCATACCTACATATGAGAAAGTCAAGGTAGCTTGTTCAGCTCCTTTAATTTCAATGTTGTAATTCCCGTCAATATCGGTAATTACGCCATTCCCGCTGCCCTCTTGTACAATAGCTACACCAATCAACGGTTCGTTTCCTTCTTCGGAAATGACCTTACCTTTCACGCTGAAGTTCTGCGCAGAAAGTGATTGCATGCTGATAATTGCTACGAGGGAGAGGAATAAAAGAGTTACTCTTTTCATTTCTACTATTTTAAATGTTTGAATTTTACCGGAAATGGAATATTATCATACTTGATTGTGTTTGATGGGGACTGGATGAACCAATGAGGCTGAAGTATTTGTGCATCGTTTTGAGGTTTTAGTTAATATTCTGTTTATTTTATATGTGTTTAGACTTCTTTTTGCAAAGGAAATAAGTGTTTGTGAGAAAAAGTTTATACTATATTAAATTATGCTTTTTTGTTTTCGCTTTAACAAAAAAGCACTGAATACAGTTTTATTTAGTTTTGAACTTCGTTTAGTACAGGATTTTTCTTTTCCGTTCTGTCTGCTGTTTGCGGTAAGGGGGAGATTGTATGTAACGGATAGGGCTTGACGTTTGTTGGAGAGGCTGGTTCTGCGAGGCCTTTTTTATTGAGGTATAGTCAGAATGTAGTGAAGCATCTGTTTTCCTAATCACAGGGAGAACAGATGCTTCACTACATTTCGTATGGCGGTATGATGTAGAGTTTTGCCTTTCGTTATATGTTCTTTAATTGCTTTTTTAGCAGGCTGAGATAGGGTTGTGTGATACCCAAATAGGAGGCAATGTGCTTCAAGGCCACTTTTTCTATGATCTCGGGACGTTTATGAATCAGGGATATGAATCGTTCTTTGGCATTGCCGTTTATCACAGAGTCTTTCTTTTCGAGATAGAAAAGCTGTCCTTGTGCATATCTCAATGCCCATTGAGCAAATTCGTGTGAGGATGAGACCAGATGGGCGTAGTGACTTTGGGGAACTTTAAATACGGTTGATTTGCAGCAGGCTTCGATTTGGTAGAAGGCAGGGAGATGGGCGTAATAAGAGTGCATGGCAATCATTACGCTACCCGGCAATGCAAAAGCGAAAGTAACCTCTCGTATTCCGTTCATATAACTGTATCGCATCACTCCACTTTTTACAATGTAGACATTAGGGTCGAGCCGGCCGCTCATAATCAAAACTTCATTCTTTTTCAGCTCTATGCTTTCTGCCGGTGCCAACAGTTCATCCAATAATTTACCGGATGGCCTGAATGAACATTCATTCGCTAATAACTCTTTTAATTTCTCCATTTGTCTATCCTTTTCATTCTAAGTAGCGTAACATCTACAAATATAATGCTTTTACATTAGAATTTTCTGAAAAAGGTTATCAATTATAGCTCTTTACCTATGGTAGGTATCCATATACATAAATCAGGCACATATTACAGGTCTCATGAAACTCAAAAGCCATGGAATTCCTATAATATGTGCCTGAAAAAGACTATAAGTGTTTGTCAAAACACTTTATAGTTTGTTTTATATTGTTGTTGCAGCAGCCGGCTCTTCGTCTTTGCTATGTTTCATCAACATGTAAGCGATAGGAGAGGCAACGAACAAAGAGGACAGTGTACCGAATACAACACCCAGAATCATTGCGAATGCAAAACTGCGGATAGAGTCACCACCGAGGATGAAGATACACAGCAATACAATTAATGTGCTCAGTGAAGTGTTGATAGTACGTGCCAGAGTAGTGTTCAGTGAATCGTTGAACAATACCTTCTTGTTTCGTTTCGGATACAAGCTGAAGAATTCACGCACACGATCGAAGATTACCACCTTATCATTGATTGAGTAACCGATAGCCGTCAGGATAGCACCGATAAATGTCTGGTCAATTTCCAGAGAGAACGGCAGGATGCCCCAGAACAGTGAGTAAGCACCGATAATCATAATGGTGTCACAACTCAAGGCCACAATAGAGCCGATACTGTAAGCAATGTTACGGAAACGGAGTAGGATGTACAGGCCGATAGCAAGCAATGCCAATACAACAGAGTAGATAGCACCTGTCTTAATATCGTCTGCGATACTTGGACCTACTTTCTGTGAACTTACGATACTACCACCGGTATGATTGTCACGATCGATGAAAGTTTCCAAAGAAATGTTTTGAGTCAGTACCGGTTTCAGAGTTTCATACAAGTATGATTCAATTTCTGAGTCCACGTTGTTACCTGCATCTTCGATGCGGTAGTTTGTGCTGATACGTACTGTTTTCTTATCTGTACCGATAGCGATAACACTTACGTTAGCATCACCGAACTTGCTGGCAATTAGCTCGCGTACTTGTTCCGGTTCAACCGGGTTTTCGAACTGTACCTTGAAGTTACGTCCACCGGTGAAGTCGATACTCTGACTCAAGCCACGGATTGCAAATGAGCTGATACAAACGATAATTACTGCACTGACGATAATAAGGGACTTCTTGTTCGTACCCATAAAATCGAAACGTGTATTGGTCATCAGGTTCTTTGAAATCTTAGTTGTAAATGTCAGCCCCAGCCACTTATCTTTACTCATGAAGTGTTCGTAAACCAGACGAGTCATGAACACAGCTGTAAAGAAGGATACAAGGATACCGATAATCAATGTCGTAGCAAAACCACGAATCGGACCGGTACCGAAGTTGAATAGGATGATACCTGTGATGATAGATGTCAAGTTAGAGTCAAAGATAGCCGAGAATGCGTTGGAATAACCGTCAGCAAGTGCTTTCTTCACTCCCTTACCTGCGCGAAGTTCTTCTTTTGTACGTTCATAGATAAGTACGTTCGCATCCACTGCCATACCTAGTGACAACACCATACCGGCAATACCGGACATTGTCAGCGCAGCCTGGAAGGACGAAAGGATTCCCAGTGTAAAGAAGAAGTTGAGGATCAATGCCCCATTGGCAACCATACCCGGGATGATGCCATACATAGAGCACATATAAATCATCAACAGAATCAAAGCAACAACAAATGAGAAGATACCCGCATTGATAGATTCCTGACCCAGTGACGGACCTACGATATCTTCTTGTACGATGTGAGCCGGAGCCGGCATCTTACCTGATTTCAATACGTTAGCTAAGTCCTTTGCCTGCTCCGGAGTGAAGTGACCTGTAATCTGTGAACGTCCGTCTGTGATCTCAGTGTTTACGTTCGGTGCAGAATATACATAGTTATCAAGAACGATAGCGATAGCACGACCGATATTCTGTTTGGTCAGTTGAGCCCAACGGCGTGCACCGTCAGAATTCATAGACATGCTGACAGCCGGTTTGCTGTACTGGTCGAATTCGTCTTTGGCATCTGTTACTACGTCACCTTCCAACGGAGCTTTGCCGTTGCGTTCGGTAGATTTGATTGCATACAATTCGAAAGTCTGACCTTTTTTGTCAAATTCGGAAGGAGAAACACCCCATTTCAGACGGAGGTCTTTTGGAAGTTCTGCTTTGATTTCCGGCATAGCCAGATATTTGTTAATGTCTGCAGTGTCCTTGTAGTTTGCATATCCGATAACCGGGCCCTGCCCACTAGAGTTTAATTGCAGTATAGACAGCAAAGGATACTGTTTCTTGATCTCTTCCATGTTCGCAGCAGTTGCATCATCTTGTTTGGCGTCTCCTTTCAGAGCGGCAGCAAGGCTGTCGGCAGCACTTACGGCTTTCTTAGTCGGAGTTGCTTCGGTAAGAACAGCAGCTTTTGTAGTGTCTGTTGTAACAGAATCAGTAGTTGTTTCCTGAGTTAACACTGCACGCAATTTAGCGTCTGCTGACTGCATAGCCGGAAGAATTTCTTTGGCGGTATATGTTTCCCAGAATTCCAGGTTAGCCGAACCTTGAAGAAGTTTTCTCACACGTTCCGGTTCTTTGATACCCGGCAATTCTACCATGATACGTCCCATTTTGTCTTCCAGGCTCTGGATGTTCGGTTGAACCACACCAAAGCGGTCGATACGGGTACGAAGTACGTTGAATGAGTTCTCAACAGCCGCTTTTACTTCTTCTCTCAATACTTTTTCAACTTCCGCATCCGTTGATTTCTGGCTAACTTTGTCTTTCAACTGTTGTGTAGCGAATAGTTCGGAAAGTTTCGCGTCCGGAGCAATTCTGTGGTATTCCTTGACAAACAGGGTAATTACATCATCCTGACTGTTGATAGCCTGTTTTGCTGCTGTTGCCAATGCGTTATTGAAAGCTTCGTCCGGCTTGTTGTCAGCCAGTGCTTTAATAACATCAGGTACAGAAACTTCAAGGATAACATTCATACCACCTTTCAGGTCCAAACCTAAACTAATCTCCATTTCACGACATTGTTTCAGCGTCCAGTTACCCAGCCAGACCTTCTCATTGGAGAGAGAGTCAAGGTAGTCTTGTTCTACTTTCATGTCGCCGTTCGCAATTTCTTTCGCCTTGTTGTTATAATGGCGTGTTACGAAGGAGAAGGAGAGGTAGAACACGCATACCAGCGTGAGTAATACCGCAAAAACCTTTACAAATCCTTTGTTTTGCATTTTACTTTTAATTTATGATGATTACTTTTTTAATTTAATTTTCAGTTAAATTCTGTCGTACACAAGTTCTTTTTGCCGCATACAAGGCTGCAAATATAGTTTTTTTTTCACATTCATGTGTAATAAGCCCTCAAATATTTGATGTTTAAGGGCTTTTTTACCGATTTATTTCATTCCTCTGTTTTTCAGCAGTGGCTCCATGCTCGGTTCTGTGCCACGGAAATTTTTGTAGAGAGTCATCGGGTCTTCGCTGTCACCCTTCTCCAACACGTTCCGACGGAACAATTCGGCGGTGTTTTTGTCGAAGATTCCATGCTCTTTGAAAGCTTCAAAGGCGTCGTTATCCAGTACGTTAGCCCACAGGTAACTGTAATAGCCGGCTGCATATCCGCCGATGATGTGATTGAAGTAAGTCACACGGTAACGTGGGGCAATTTCAGAGATAAGATTGAGCTTGTCCATAGCTTCTTTTTCGTACGAAACAGCATCTAAATTCTTTACATCTTTCAGCATGTGCAGGTTCATGTCAAGGATAGCGGCAGCCAGCAGTTCGGTAGTCATGAATCCCTGGTTGAATGTTTTCTGCTGAAGTATTTTTTCGATGATTTCATCGGGGATTACTTTACCGGTAGCATAATGCTTGGCATACATTTTCAACACTTCCGGTTCGGTTGCCCAGTGTTCGTTGATTTGAGAGGGAAGTTCTACAAAATCACGTACAACATTGGTGCCGGAAGTTCCTTTGTATTTGCATTGGGTGAGCAAGCCGTGCAGTGCATGTCCGAACTCGTGAAACAGTGTTTCCACTTCATCCATTGTGAGTAGAGAAGGGGTGTCACCTATCGGTTTGGTAAAGCTGCAAACATTGCATACTAGCGGACGGATTGGCCCACTTTGTTCGCGGTAGTTGCTCATCCATGCTCCGCCGCTTTTTCCAGGACGTGGAAAGTAGTCTACATAGAAGATACCGAGCTGGGAACCATCGGCGTCTTTTACTTCAAACACTTCTACATCAGGGTGATAAGTAGGGATATCTTCTAGTTTGCTTAGGGTGATACCATATAGTTTATTAGCTACGGCAAAAGCACCTTCGCGGACATTTTCCAATTTGAAGTAAGGTTTCGTGTCTTCTTCGGACAGGTTGTATTTCTCTTTTCTGAGTTTTTCGGTGTAGTACCACCAGTCCCATGCTTCCAGTTTTTCACCTTTGCCTTCCTTGTCCATAAGTTGCTGAAGTTCTGCGGCCTCCGATTTCGCTTTTGGCAGGGCGTAGCTCCATAGATTATTCAGGAGGTCCATTACGTTATTAGCATTTTTAGCCATGGTTTCGTCTAACACGAAGTTGGCATAGCAATCGAAGCCCAATAAGTTCGCCTTTTCCAGACGGAGGGAAATGATTTTGCTGATTACTTCTTTATTGTCGTTCTTATCGTTATTATTTCCACGGTTGATATATGCTTTATACATCTTCTCACGGAGTGGGCGGTTTTCTGAATACTGCAGGAAGGGCAGGCGGCTGGCGTTATGTAGAGTAAACAACCATTTTCCCGGTTGTCCGGCAGCTTTAGCCTCTTCGGCGGCACTTTGGCAGAACCATTCCGGCAGGCCGGCAAGGTCTTCCTGCTTGTCAACGAAAAGTTGGAAAGCATTATTCTCGTTCAATACATTGTTGCTGAAGGTGATACCGAGTGTAGAAAGTTCCTTGTTGATTTCACGGAGGCGGGCTTGTTGTTTTGTGTCGAGGTTGGCTCCGGAGCGGACAAAGCTTTTATAGGTCTTGTCTAGCAGTCGTTGTTGTTCTATTGTCAGGTTCAATGAGTCTTTTTGTTGATAGACATCGTTTATCCGTTTGAAAAGTGCCTGGTTCAAGGAAATATTATCTTCGTGTTCCGAAAGAACCGGAGCCAGTTTAATAGACAACTCGGTCAGCGAATCGGTCGTTTCTGCGTCTGTCATATTGAAAAAGATAGCACTGACACGGTCTAAAATGGGAGCACTGTTGTCCAGTGCTACGATTGTATTTTCAAATGTTGGAACTTCCGGGCTCTCGATGATAGCCTCGATGTTCTGATTTTGTTCTTCGATGCCTTTCAGGAAGGCGGGTTCGTAATGTTCCAGTTTAATCTTATCGAAAGAAGGAACACCATACTCTGTTTGAAACTCTGTAAAGAAAGGATTACTTTCTGTTTTTGTAGTACAGGAGTACATCATGCAACTTGCAGCTAAAATGGTTAGTGTTTTTTTTATCATCATAAGTGTTTTATATTAGAGTTTACAGTTCTTATCGCTTGCTGATATGGCACCAGATAGGGTAGTGGTCCGAAGCCTTTATAGATCGGTCTACGGTGCAGTTATAAGCTTTCAGGTTAGGGCTTATCAGGATATTGTCGATACGGAAATAGAATTTGTTCTGATTATACGAGATTCCTAATCCTTTGCCGGATTGGGTAAATGCGTCGTCCAATTTTTGAGTCAGGATACGGTGAGTATACGAGATAGAGCCGTCGTTGAAATCACCACACGCTATAATAGTCGGATATTTGCTTTCTGTAATGGCTTTGTTTACGGAGTCTGCCTGCGAAGCGCGGATGGCTGACGCTTCCGCTAATTTTTTGACCAGTTGCCGAAGTCCGGTTTTGACCTTCTTGGCGTTCGGGTCCTTAATCATATCCTCATACATTCCCCGGTCTTCCTTGGTAAGTTTGTTGGACTCCAAATGGTTGTTAATCAGAGTGACTGTGTCATTATTCACTGCCAGCACATATTGGACGGAACCATTGTATGTACTTTCATAATCAATGGGAGATACTGAAAGTATGGGATATTTAGAAAAACAGGCAAGCTGTACGTCGCTTCTGTTTTGTCGGCGAACGGAATAATAGGGATATGCTTTCAATGCTTTTTTGATGTCTGCTTCTGTCAGATATTTCTTATTCTGCGCTGCATTATATTCTTGCAAACAGATAATATCTGCTTTGCTGTTAACCAGGTATGATAAGATTGGATTCTTTCCGTCTTTCTTTTCCAAATTGCTGAAATTCATTACATTATAAGAAAGAATTTTGATACTTCCTTCCGGGATTGTCTTGGTAGTGGAATTGAAAGGAATATAGGTCCTTATCTGCGGAAAGCAAACCAAAAAACCGATTAGCGGTACTAAAGCATACCGGTAATTGATGAATACCCAGAAAATGATAAAAGCGATATTGATTACCAAAAATAGTGGAAATGCAAGCCCCAGTCCGGAGGAAAGCGGATTCAATTTCGGATTAAGATAAGGACTGTAAGCGCTCAATATCAGCGTTCCTACGAAGAAAGCGTTGATAGCTAATATCAGATATGCGACAATTTTGCCAATATGTTCCATCTTATTATCTTTTGCTTGCATCGAACAAGCTTTTCTTTTCCTCCGTCGTCAGACTGTCGTAACCGGATTTTTTCAATTTATCCAGAATGCGGTCTATTTCGTCGGACTGTGCTTTTTTATGGGCGTTGTAATCATAATCTTTTTCACGACTGGTCGTGCCTCCTCCGTAATGTACTTTCATTTTGGGTTTGTGTTTCCATGTCTTTTTCTGGAATAGAGAGATAAAAGCGTCCAGAAGCCAGTTGATCCATGCGGTCAGATCCGCCCCTTTGCTTAGGCTGGCGGCAAACCAAAGTCCGGCAAGAGCACCGCCCAAGTGAGCGATATGTCCTCCGGCATTGCTTGACGTGATAGATAATACGTCAATTCCTATAACAACGAGTGCCAGATATTTGAGACGGATTGCGCCGAAAAGAAAGAGTTGTACCCGGTAATTGGGCTCACGGTAAGCAGTGGCAGCCACAATCGCCAAGACGGAAGCCGAAGCTCCTACTAGTGTAGAAACTGCTACTTCCTGATTGAACAAAGGAAATACATTGTAAGCAACCATATATAATAAACCTCCGAGGATACCTCCCAATATGTACAAACCTCTTAAATGCTTTGCTGAAAAAAAGTGTAGAAACAAGCTTCCGAACCAATACAACCAGAGCATATTGAATAGGATATGCAGAAGACCGGCGTGCATGAACATATAAGTGATAATCGACCATGGTTGATGAAAGAACCGAATAAAGGAAGCCGGTAAAGCGAATATGCCGAATATATCGGGTATACTGTGCTGAAATAGTTGCAAGAAAACATTGATTAACGTGCCAATGATAAAAATGCTTACGTTAATGTAAATCAGCTGGATAAATATATTCCCTCTTCTGAATGTCTCTTTTAAATCAGTTATAATATGTCCCATTGTTTTTACTTTTTTTTCTCCAATACAAAATCAGAATAAGCCCGAATAGCATTCCACCCAAGTGAGCAAAATGAGCTACATTATCTCCGGCACTGTTGGCTAGTCCTGCCCATAACTCAATCGCAGCATATCCGATAACGAAGAATTTAGCCTTGATAGGGAAAGGCAGCGGGAAGATAAACAGTTGGTTGTTGGGATACAACATTCCGAATGCCAGCAAAATGGCGTAAACGGCTCCTGAAGCACCTACGGTAGTCATCATGTTGAGATACTGGTCCATAGAAATGATGCCGTAACCTATTAAGTTCACTTCCGTGTGTTGGCTCAGTTCCGTTATGTACTGAATATATTGAACCCCTTCCTGAATGAGTCCTGCACCGATACCGCAAAGGATATAGTAAAACAGGAAACGTTTGGGACCCCAGGTTTGTTCGAGAATCGGTCCGAACATGAAAACGGCAAACATATTAAAAAATATATGGCTGAACCCGCCATGCATAAACATGTACGTGATGAGCTGTGCCGGATTGAAATCACTTGCGAGGAAAAAATGTAATCCTAGATAATTAGCTAAATCTATACCGTAACGTTGGGCTACAAGCGTTCCGAAAAATACTAATACATTGATAATTATCAGGTTTTTAGTTACAGTTGGCATCATTTTAAATTCTGAATATTTAGATACTAGATGCAAAAGTACGAATAAATTCTGTTTTAAAGCATGAAAAAGACTTCCTATTAGCTCTTTTTCAATAAATTGCTGCGTTTTTTTTATGTTTTTATTTGATATGTTGTTTTGTTCGGCTATATTT
>OGQB01002898.1_pt1 | contig 11829 bp, 10 predicted proteins | sample 1553071 | NCBI WGS metagenome assembly OGQB01 (sample SAMEA2580284, study PRJEB22360) | human gut metagenome | biome: human gut; feature: human-associated habitat; material: faeces | place: Denmark | collected 2008/2010
AAACACCTATTCTCCGCATTTTTATGCCTCCTTATTTGCTGTATTTCCGGAATGCGCTGACGATTGCCTGCTGCGGCAAATCATCATCCAGCATTTCGGGAATCTGCTCCGATTTCAGGTGATTCTGTCCCTGCTGACGGATAACCGCCAGTCTGACTGCTTCCACCAGTTTTGCCGGTTCTACGTCACGAGGACAGCGTTCTACGCAGGCAAAGCAGGAGAGACACGTATAAATGGACTTGGATGCCATCAGCTTTTCGATGTCGCCCTTTTCCACCATGTATACGAACTGGTGCGGATGATATTCCATTGCATCATAGGACGGACAAGTACCGCTGCACTTTCCGCAGCGCATACATTTCAGCGGATTGACACCGCTGGTCGTCAGAACGAGTTCTTTCAAATCTGCCATTTCCGTTCCTCCTTATTTCAGACCGAGCGCTTCTGCGAGCAACTCAGTAAAGTATACGACCGGCACATCAGAAACGCCGGAGTTCTTCTGGAGGTTATACAGACAAAGCGGACAGGCGGTGATGACCATTTCCGCACCGTTTTCCTTGGCGCTGGTCATAACCTTGTTGCTTCTGGACTGTGCCACGGACTTTTCATCCAGTGTCAGATATCCGCCGCAGCACTCATTGCGCATCGGATACAGCACCGGAGTCGCACCGATCGCACGGATAAAGTCTTCCAGGATCTTCGGATTTTCCGGATTATCCATCTGCATGGTCTTTCCCGGACGCAGCAGAAGGCATCCGTAATAAGCGGCGATCTTCTTGCCCTTCAGCGGGTTGACCACTTTCTTTTTCAGTTCATCGAAACCGACCTTGTCCCGCAGCACTTCCAGATAATGCAGCACTTCGGTCTCGCCCTGATACGGCTCAGCCAGCTTCAGATAATTGTTTGCTTTCAGAACGATGTTGTCATCAGTCTGCATATCATGATTGACCTGCTTGATGACGTTATGACAGGCAGAGCAGAGGGTGACCAGCGGCTGGCCCAGTTCCTTTGCTTTTGCCAGCGCACGAATGGATGAGAGCTTGGTTGCGATCTCATTCTTCGCCATTGGATACACACCGCCGCAGCACTGCCAATCCGGAAGTTCTTCCAGTGTAAAGCCCAGTGCTTCAGCAGAGATCCGGGCATAGTGATCGAGGTCTTTCGCCTTGGTCTTTAAGGTACAGCCCGGAAAATAACTGTATGTCATAGCAAAACTACCTTTCCTTCCTGTTTTTTTGCGCCGAGGCGCAGGTGGTTCAGACCATCTGTTCCGGATGGAACACTTCGTCGAACCGTTCAGCTGTCAGGAATCCCAGCTCAACGCAGGCTTCCTTCAGCGAAATGTTGTCACGGAATGCCTTCTTCGCAGTCTTTGCGGCATTCTCATAACCGATATAGGGGTTCAGCGCTGTTACCAGCATCAGAGAATTGTGCAGGTTGTGGTGCATCTTTTCACGGTTAGCGCAGATGCCGACTGCACAGTTCTTGTTAAAGGAGATGATGGACTCAGCCAGGAGACGAGCAGACTGCAGGAAATTGTAAGCGCAGACCGGCATGAATACGTTCAGCTCAAAGTTGCCCTGAGAAGCTGCCATACCAACTGCCACGTCGTTGCCCATTACCTGAACAGCCACCATGGTTGCCTGTTCGCACTGTGTCGGATTGACCTTGCCCGGCATGATGGACGAACCCGGTTCGTTCTCCGGAATGGTGATCTCACCCAGACCGTCTCTCGGACCGCTTGCCAGCCAGCGCACGTCATTTGCGATCTTCATCATATCTGCTGCCAGTGCCTTCAGAGCGCCGTGTGCAAATACGATCTCGTCCTTGCTGGTCAGAGCGTGGAACTTGTTGGATGCGGTGACGAATTCCTTGCCGGTCAGTTTAGAAACTGCCTTTGCAACTTCTACGTCAAATCCCTCCGGTGCATTCAGACCGGTACCAACAGCAGTACCGCCCAGCGCCAGTGTCTTCAGGTACGGCAGCGCAGAAACGAGCATCTCGCGATCACGCTCGAGGGATGTGCGCCATCCGCTGATTTCCTGAGAGAACTTGATCGGGGTCGCATCCTGCAGATGGGTTCTGCCGCTCTTTACGATGCCCTCATGCTCTTCTTCCAGACGGCGGAAGGTTGCCACCAATTCGTCAATTGCCGGCAGTACCTTATCCTCTACAGCCAGAACAGCAGAGATGTGCATTGCAGTGGGGAATGTGTCGTTGGAAGACTGGCTCATGTTAACATCATCATTCGGATGCAGGATCTTCTTGCCAGCGACTTCGTTGCCACGATTCGCAATAACTTCATTGGCATTCATGTTGGACTGCGTGCCGCTTCCTGTCTGCCATACGACCAGCGGGAAGTGTTCATTCAGACTGCCGGAGATCACCTCGTCACAGGCAGTGGAAATTGCAGAAAGCTTTTCCTCTGTCATGCGCTCTGGACGGAGCTTGTGGTTCGCCATTGCAGCAGCCTTTTTCAGGATACCGAAAGCGTGTGTGATCTCACGGGGCATGGTTTCGATGCCTACACCGATCAGAAAGTTCTCGTGGCTGCGCTCTGTCTGAGCTGCCCAATACTTGTCGGCAGGTACCTTTACCTCGCCCATCGAATCGTGTTCAATGCGATACTCCATGTTCATCTCTCCTATTTTGAAAATTCGGACTACGCCGTGCAGACGGCACAGCATCGTCTCTGGTTTTGATATCGCCTGTGACAACGCACAGGCATTCCTTCGGGTCTGTATCACGCAGACCCCGTTGTGTCCGGCAAAAAGGCTGCACTGCCATTGGCTGCGAAGTAACACTGACGGGATTTGCAGTCTGCCAGTCCGGGCTGCTTGTCCGCAGTCTCACCTGCGAAACCACAGCACAGCACAATACACCTGTACCATGCAGCACAGGTGTGAAGCGCAGACAGCACAGCTTTTTCGCCGTCAAACCGTCCTGTCCGAACGCAATCATGATCGGGATAATCCGCAAAAACAAACGCTTTTTCCAGGGATATCCCGGTGGAACAACCTGCGGCTGTCCACGACAGAAAAATCAGTGTTTTCCGTGAAAATACCGTCGTATCCGCACGAAAAAACAGCATGAAATGCTATCTACTATATTATAGCATATTCCGCCCGATTTTTCAAGAGACAATCGCAAATTTTGTATGAACAAGCGGCACTTGCACGAAGAGTGTCGATTCCCGGTCAAGCCAAAATCTGCCGCCGCTCAGCTATTACACACCATTTTGCATTATACCATTTTCCTGTGAAAAAATCAACAACTTGGAATACGACTCATGATTAACAAAGTTTTTGCTCAGATCACGGCGTATTTCGCTGCAATTCCTTTCGGATTCTCATGTTTCGGCAAATGCAAACCGATATTTTTTCAGTTAGTCTTGACTAATCTTTGAATTGAAAAAAACATCGTATTTTTGAGGCGATACCACACAAGGCTTACAGCCGGACTTTGTGCAGGATTGCCCTAGGCGTTTTTTTCGCAGCCGACCCTTGCCTTTTGAAAAAAAACGTGGTATAATGCAGTTGTTCCGAAAAACAGAACACGGAGGTAAACCCCAATGGAATCTTTTCATCACCGGCTGCATCAGGCAATGCAGCAGAAACATATCACGCAGTCCGATCTCTGCGCCAAAACCGGAATTTCCCGTTCGACCATGAGCCAGTACTGCTCCGGGGCATTTCGTCCCAAGGACAGCAAGCTGCACGCCATTGCAAAGGCACTGGGCGTCAAGGAGACATGGCTCCTTGGCTATGAGAGCGAAGAAGAACCATCGTTTTCCCTGGAGGACTATCCGAATCTCCGACCCATCCGACTGAAACGGTTTCCGCTTCTGGGCGAGATTGCCTGCGGCGAACCGATCTTCGCCCAGGAGGATCGGGAGACTTTTCTCATCGCCGACGCAGAGATCGCCGCAGATTTCTGTCTGCTCGCCCGTGGAGACAGCATGATCGGCGCACGGATCTACGACGGAGATGCCGTCTTTATCCGCAGCCAGCCCATGGTGGAAAACGGCGAGATCGCCGCTGTCATCATTGACGATGAGGCAACGCTGAAACGGGTCTACTATGACAAGATCAATGCCATCCTGCAGCTGGTGCCGGAAAACCCGGCGTATTCTCCGCTGGTCTACGTGGGAGCGCAGCTGGACAGCATCCGCATCCTGGGAAAAGCCGTCGGGTTTATGAGCCTTTTTTGAGTATCTGTTCCCCGTTCTTATGGGAAATCGAAAAGCCGTTCGTACAGATGTACGGACGGCTTTCTTCTTGTGTGTTGGCATATCTCAGAGCAGCGGGCTGATGGTGCGCAGAATCGCCTGCCAGAGCAAGCTGTGGCGGCGGCGCTTGCAGTCCTGCAAGGTCACACGGCGGCTCTTCTCGATGGTCACCATGCAGTCGATCTTCAGCTTTTGCAGAGCGCTGCACCCGGTCAGCAGCACCGCATCTTCCATGTGCAGATACAGACTGCGGTAGTCCATGTTGATCGTTCCCACAACGCCGATCTCATCGTCCACCAGGTAACTCTTTGCGTGAATGAATCCCGGCGTATACTCATAGATGCGGACACCGGCACGGATCAGCGGCTCATAATACGAACGCGTCAGCGAATAGACCATGCGCTTGTCCGGGATTCCCGGCGTCACCAGCCGCACATCTATGCCACGCTGTGCCGCCATGCAGAGTGCGTGCTGCATCTCGTCATCAATTGCCAGATACGGCGTGAAAATATACACGTAATTCTTCGCCTGGTTCAGCAGTTCCAGGTACACATCCTGCGCCAGGGTCTCGCTCTCAAACGGCGAATTGCAGTACGGCAGCACATAGCCGTCTGTGGGGAACGGCTCCGGATGGTAGCGGTGCGGCAGGTATTTTTTGCAGTTGTCATTGGTGTTGTTGAACGCATTCCACAGTTCCAGACACATCAGCGTAAAGCTGTACGCCGCCTCGCCGTAGATCCGCAGACCGGTATCCTTCCAGTGTCCGAACCGTTTCTTTTGGTTGATATATTCGTCCGCCAGGTTGAATCCACCCGTATAGGCAATATAGCCGTCGATCACCGTGATCTTCCGGTGATTCCGGTTGTTCATCACCGCAGAAAGCGCTGGTCGGAACGGATTAAACGCCATGACGTGGATGCCGGCATCCGAAAGCTCCTTGCGGAACTGTTTCGGCAGGCATCCCACGCTGCCCAGGTCGTCATAGACAAAGCGCACTTCCACTCCTGCGGCTGCCTTTTCTTTCAGCACCGCCTTGATGGAATCCCACATCACCCCGTCTGCCACAATGAAATATTCCATGAAAATGTAATGTTTTGCCCTTTTCAGATCTTCCAGCAGATGCGGATACGCCTCATCTGCAAGCGCATAGTAGTCCACCTTGGAATTCTGATAGATGGGAAATCCACAGCTTTCCAGGTAAAAGCTGGTCTCAGCCATTCGCTGCGGCAGTGCAGCCGCCGAGCATCCCACCTCCGGACGCAGACCAATGACCCGTCTGCCGTGGTGCAGCTGGCGGCGCATTTTCCGGGACGGTCGCTTGTCGCCGAACAGCAGATACATCAGACCGCCCAGCACCGGAAACGTGCCAATAAACAGCAGCCACAGGATCTTATACGAAGGATTCCCCGACTTGTTGATGATATAAAGCTCGATCAGCAGGCTCAGCGCCACAAATCCGGCATTGATCCAGGTGGCATACTGCGTCAGCCGCAGAAACAGGATCAAAAACCACGCCAGCTGAATCAGAATCAACAGTCCGATAATCACAAGCCGGCTGGTTAGAATACTGAGCAGTTTTTTCAGTTTTCGGCGCATCACATCACACATCCTCTCTTTTTCTGTCCGATTCTTATTGCGTACATTTAGGATTTTCCCAAATCCCCATTCGAATTTATGGGAATATCTTTTAGTATAGCAGATTTTTGCGAAAAAAGCAAGTTTTCAAAGAAAGGCAGCACGGAAATCAATTTTCATGATAGCCTCCCCTGAAAGGGGAGGGGGACCGCCGTTAGGCGGTGGAGAGGTTCTTTCGTAAAATCTTTTTTATGACGTTTTCGACATAAGTGAAAACCCCTCAGTCAGTGCTACGCACTGCCAGCTCAGCACAAGGCACGCCCTTCGGGTGCCCTTTCAGGGGAGCCTCACTTGTCAAACTTCATTTTTTGAAAATTGATTTATGTGGCGAAAACTGCTATACATATTATAAAAAACAATCGCATGGAGGAAAATAACTATGCCAATTCGTGTGGGCATGGTCTCTCTGGGATGTTCCAAGAATCTGGTAGATTCCGAGCGTATGCTGGCAAAGCTGCGTGCGCACGGCTATCAGCTTGTGACAGAGCCCGGCGAGGCGGAAATTGCCATTGTCAACACCTGCGGATTCATTCAGTCCGCCAAAGAAGAAGCCATTGAGACCATCCTGGAACTGGGTGCGCTGAAAAAAGACGGCACGCTGAAAAAGATCATCCTCACCGGATGTCTCACCGAGCGCTATAAAGAAGAGGCGGCGGAGCTGTTCACAGAGGCAGATGCTGTTATCGGCATCGGCGACAACCGGGACATTGTGGATATTCTCGACCACGTTCTCGCCGGCGAGCGTGTGGTGCGTTTCGGCAAGAAGAGCGATGCCGAAATGAAGGGTGACCGCATTATCACCACCCTGCCGTTTTTCGCCTATCTGAAAATCGCCGAGGGCTGTTCCAACAACTGTACCTACTGCGCCATCCCTGCCATCCGTGGCCCGTACCGCAGCGTCCCCATGGAGGATGTGCTGGAAGAGGCACACTGGCTGGCAGAGCATCACGTGACAGAACTGGTGGTAATTGCACAGGATACCACCCGGTACGGCTGCGACCTGTACGGCAAGTCCAGACTGCCGGAACTGCTCCGGGAGCTGTGTCACATCGACGGCATCCGCTGGGTGCGTGTGCTGTACTGTTATCCGGAACGCATCACCGATGAGCTGCTGGATGTGCTGGCGGAAGAGCCGCACATGGTGCCGTATCTGGATCTGCCCATCCAGCACTGTGACGGAGAGATCCTCCGCCGGATGCACCGTCCGGGCAATGAGGAGACCCTGCGGAAAACCATCGCCCACATCCGGGAGCGTGTGCCGGATATCACCCTGCGCACCACCCTTATCACCGGATTCCCCGGCGAGACCAAGGAACAGTTCAACCGGCTGGGCGATTTCGTTCAGGATATGCAGTTCGATCACCTGGGCTGTTTCGCCTATTCCGAAGAGGAAGGCACAAAGGCTGCCGAGTTTGAAGATCAGATCGACGAGGATGTCCGGGCGCACCGTGCGGATATCATCATGGAACAGCAGGCAGAAGTCAGCGCCGCCAAGAATGCGGCAAAGCTGGGCAAGCGCATGACCGCCGTAGTCGAGGGCTATGACAAGTACGCCGGATGCTACTTCGGCAGAACCGCAGCCGATGCGCCGGATATTGACGGCAAGGTGTTCATCAAGAGCGACAGCCGCCTGCGTCTGGGACAGTATATTACCGTTGAAGTTTTCGACACCATGGACTACGACCTGCTGGCAGAGGAGGTAACCGATGAACCTGCCGAATAAACTGACGCTGATGCGTGTGATACTCATACCTTTTTTTCTGGTGATGATCTATGTGGACGCCATTCCGCTCCACTTTTTGTGGGCGCTGGTGATCTTTGCGGCGGCATCTCTCACGGATATGCTGGACGGTAAGATCGCCCGTGCCAGAGGGCTGGTGACCAACTTCGGAAAATTCCTGGATCCCCTGGCGGATAAGGTGCTGGTCATCACGGCGCTGACCGTTTTTGTGGAACTGAAAGAGTTCCGGATGTCTGCCATTCCGCTGGTCATCATCATTGCCAGAGAGTTTATGGTCTCCGGTCTGCGGCTGCTGGCTGCGGAAGAGGGCGTTGTCATCGCCGCCGGCATCTGGGGCAAGCTGAAAACCGCTTTCACCATGGTGACCATCGTGGGCGTTGTGGCATATCTGTCTCTGGCGTATGACTTCGGTCTGGCTGTGCCGGATTTCGTGAGAACGTGGATCCTGGGCGGACTGATCTGGATTTCCACCATCCTGACCATCATTTCCGGTCTGGTCTATCTCAAGGGCTGCTGGAAGTATATTGACGGGGATAAGTAAAGGCAATATCGCACAAATCGACAGTAAGCGGAAAAACAAAAAGAACCGCATTGCTTTCGGGAATAATCCCGGCGGCAGTGCGGTTTTTCGTGTGCTTGTGTGATTTGACAAATATCGGTGTGTGTGGTATACTGAGAGTCTGAGGGCTTATCGTAACGGTAGGCGGTTTGTTTCTGCTCCCACTGTGCATTTGCAGCAGATGGGAGGTGATCGGTATGATGGATCAATATGTCACCTTTGGTGATTTGCTAAAGATCTGTAGTGTTCTGCTGAGTCTGGCAAATTTGATCGCTTACATTTACTATAATCATAAACATAGTAACCAGCATCACCATGAAAAGAAAAAGAAATAACCGCCCACAGCTCGCTACTTTGTGGCGGTTATTTCCTTAACCAAAACAGTGGGAGCATACCGCTTGCTTGGTAGGCTCTCTTTCTATTTTATTATAATACACCGCAGCAGGTTTGTCAAGGGGGGTGCCCGAAAATCTCAATATTTTTCTCTGTTTCTATAGACAAACCACGAAAAGTATGCTATAATAACAAAGAGATGCGCATTCTCAGCGGCACAGTTCGTCAGAATGCCGAAAAATGAATACATTTCTCCACATCTGTGGAAAATCATAGGAAAGGATCAAACCATTATGAAGAATACCGCAACCAAGATCAACTGGAAAGGCATGGAGTGCATTCAGCTCTGCGCCGGAGGCTATACCGCACTGATCGCTCCGGGCATCGGCTCCAACGTGCTGCGTCTCCACGATGACGCACACGGCGTGGAATTTTTCCGCTGGGACGAGAACAACACCCCGGAGGACATCAAGCAGTCTGCCGAAGTCTGGGGACTGCCCACCCTGTATCTGCCGAACCGTTTTGCAGACGGTGTGCTGAAAACCTCTGATGCGACTTACCAGCTACCGGTCAACGAGGCTGCGCCGTTCCACAACCACATTCACGGATTCCTGCACAAGCGGGAACACACCGTAGTGGCATACTCTGCCAACGAAGAGGGCGCATGGCTGCGGACTGCTTATATGTACAACGAAAGCGACCCGTTTTTTCAGTATATGCCCCTGCCGTTCACCGCAGAGTTTTTCTTTGTGCTGAGTGAATACGGTCTGGAATACAAGTTCTCCATCATCAACCAGTCCCAGAAACAGCTGCCCATTTCCGTGGCGACCCACACCACCATTTCCGCACCGTTCGTAGACGGCGCAAAGGAAGAGGATATCCGCATCCAGGCTCCGGTTGTGGAGAAGTGGACGCTGAACGAACGCTGTCTGCCCACCGGCGAGATCCTGCCGCTGAGCGACTATGATAAGGCTTATCTGAACGGCACGACCTGCCCGGTAAAGCGCATTGTGGATAACGATATGTACACCGCCGGCAAGCTGAGTTACCGTGGAAAGCCGTTCCGTGGCGTACTGATGACTGACACCGCCAGCAAAAAGGGTATCGGCTATGAGGTATCGGACGGCTACCACTTCTGGATTCTGTGGAATGACCGTGGCGAAAAGCACTACTTCTGCCCGGAGCCGATGACCGCAATGATCGATGCGCCGAATCTGGATATGCCGGCAGAAAAGACCGGCTACACCGAACTGCCCAGCGGTGCGATCTACCACCTGGCACAGCATTTCTTCACCATCCTGCCGGAAGAGGCATAAACGCCGGCTGACACTGCTTTTCGATATTGTAACATTACATATACCGTAGGGGCGAACATCGTTCGCCCGGGATGTCCGAGACTCCTCCGTCAAGCCTGCGGCTTGCAAAAAGTCTCCTCTCATAGAGGAGATGCCCGACAGGGCAGAGGAGTATTTAGTTTCCCTTGAAAAGGGGGATTTCAAAAGCTACTCTTCTTTTTTTCTTTCCTGAAAAGAAAAAAAGAAGCAAAAAAAGAAAAGCTTACCGCCTACCCTTTTATGAAAAGGCAATGTATCGCACGACTGGCAGTGTGACTCCTCCGTCAAGCCTGCGGCTTGCCACCTCCTCTAGGAGAGGAGGCTTATATTGGATTTTCCAAACAAAAATACCCAACCTCAAGTGAACACTGGACACCCTGCCCTCTGTTCACTTTGTTCTATCCGAAGAAAGGAGACCGCCCATGCAAATACAGGAAACCCTTTCCCGTCTGGACACCCTGCTGCACCAGTGCAAACTGGACGAGGCAGAGGTCTGCCTTACCCAAGCCATCGCCCAGGCGCAGGCAGAGCAGGACATGGAAAGCGACAAGCTCCTGCGCAACGAGCAGATCGGGTTTTACCGGGACTGCGGCAAGTTTCCCCAGGCGCTGGGCACCGCCGCCAAAGCCCGTGCCCTGTTCGAAAACGCCGGGGACACCCACAGCATTTCCTACGCCACCACCCTGCTGAACTGCGCCAACGCCTATCGTGCTGCCGGGAAGTACCAGGATGCCTTTGCCGCCTTTGAGACTGTGCAGCAGCTTTACGACGCTTTGCTGCCGCCCACAGACGGCAGAGTTGCCAGCCTCTGGAACAACCTGGCGCTGCTCTGCCAGGAGACGGAACAATGGGAACGGGCGTGCAGCTGTCTGCGCCGGGCGCTGGAACTGGTGCAGAATGACCCCGATCCCACCCGAACCGGCATCTCTGCGGCGAATCTGGCGGTGTCCCTGCTCCGGCTGCACCGGACCGAAGAGGCGCTCTCTTACCTGGAGCAGGCGGACCGCATCCTTGCCGGAAAAACGCCCTCGGATTTTCACTACAGCGCCGTCCTCGCCGGGTTCGGCGATGCGTATTACCAGCAGGGAAAGTTTGAACTGGCGGCGGATGCCTACGAAAAAGCCCTGCCGGAAATCGAACTGCACATGGGGCGCAACAACTTTTATGATATCGTCTCCGACAATCTGACCCAGACCTATGCCAGACTGAGCGGCAGCCGTCCGGCGTTTTCTGGGCTGGAACTCTGCCGGAAGTACTATGACGCTTTCGGCGCACCCATGCTGGAACGAAATTTCGGGGACATTCTGCCCCGGCTGGCGGTGGGACTCGCCGGCGAAGGCTCGGAGTGCCTGGGCTATGACGATGCCCTGTCCCGTGACCACGACTTCGGCGCAGGGTTCTGTATCTGGGTGCCGGACGATCTCCCGGAAGAGACAGTTCAGCGGCTGCAAAGTGCCTATGCCGCCCTGCCTAAAAGCTATTACGGTATCACCCGGACGGAAATGCCCGAGGCAGACGGCAGAGTGGGCGTGTGCCGGCAGAGTGCCTTTTTCCGGCGGCTGCTGGGAACGCCCGGCGTGCCGTGGACGGAACAGGAATGGCTTGCCGTCGGGGACGGAATGCTGGCGGCGGCGTGCAGCGGCGCTGTGTTCCGGGACGATGCCGGAGCATTTTCCGGCGTGCGCCGCAGGCTGGCGCTGGGCTATCCGGAAGAGGTGCGGCTGCGGCGGCTGGCACAGGCGCTGGGACGCATGGCGCAGTGCGGACAGTATAACTATTCCCGGATGCGCAGCCGGGGCGATATTCCCACGGCACAGCTGTATCTGGCAGAGTTCTGCAAAGCCGCCATGCAGGCAAAACACCTGCTCTGCGGCAGATATGCGCCCTATGAAAAATGGCTGCTGCGCAGTACCGGAGAACTGCCCGGCAGCGAGAAACTGGCACAGGAGATTCGGCAGCTGCTGTGCCTGTCTCCCGCAGAGGGCGGCCCCCAGTCGTC
>OGQB01002901.1_pt1 | contig 11826 bp, 10 predicted proteins | sample 1553071 | NCBI WGS metagenome assembly OGQB01 (sample SAMEA2580284, study PRJEB22360) | human gut metagenome | biome: human gut; feature: human-associated habitat; material: faeces | place: Denmark | collected 2008/2010
TGCACCTATTCAATTGAAGCCGACAAGACGACAGCAGCCCCCGGCGACACCATCAATTTTACCATTTATATGCAGCAAACCGGAAAACAAAACACGTTGGAAGGAACACTTGTTATTCCATCCGGGTTGACCTTTGTTGCTGACAGTGGAAAAGTTACAGAGGGTGTTGCGGAAAAACTAAACTGGACGCAGGCTTTGGAAGGTGTTGCATGGACCCCTGTCCCGAAGATGCTTCTGAACGGTTTTGGCGCAGAATCTTATACCGGAACGGAAAAGCTCTCATTGATGACCTTCCAGTGCACCGTTGACGGCAACGCAGCGGCGAAGGATTACCAAGTCACGCTGATTGACTTGGTAGCAGACGATGAGAATTATGAAACCAAAAATCCCACATGTATCCCCGCAACCATCACCGTCACTGCCGCGCCGAAGCCGGCAACCGGTATTTCTCTTAATAAGAGCGAATTGACTCTGACTGACGGTGATGTTGACACCAGTCTGACAGCAACGGTCACTCCGTCCGATTCTACCGACACAGTGGTTTGGTCTACCAATAAGCCCGCTGTTGCAACCGTTGATTCTGCCACGGGCAAAGTAACTGCAGTAGCCCCGGGCGAAGCGATCATTACCGCAAAGGCAGGAACAAAAACGGCCACCTGCACCGTTAAGGTCCAGGCTGCTCCCTGCACTCACGAAAACAAAAACACAATTTCCGAACAGGCTTCAAACTGCTCCGTAAAGGGTTGGGACGAGTATCAGATCTGCAACGATTGCAATCAGCTTTTTGATATGAACGGAAATCCGATTGATGCAATTCCGTACAGAGAACTCAATGATGATCACGACTTCAACGTCGAAGAATGGGGTTATAAAGAAGCCGACGGTCACGCTCATGTCTGCAACCGTAACTCGGCGCACCATGATGCTGTAGTGCCTCACACCCCCGATCAAGAGAAAGCAACTTATGATCATGGTATTACCTGTACCGAGTGCGGATATGTAATTGAGCCGCAGCTTGAAGAATCAGTCATTCGCATCGAGGTTCCTTTCAAACTCACTGTTAAGAAGACCGGTGAAATGGATCCTGGAAAGGAAACCTTCAAGTTTGCCATCGAGAGATTCGGTGCCAACACCGACTATGTACTGATACAGGATACCGTTGAGACTGAAGGCGAAAAGACCTATGAAGGTAAATTCGTATTCACGATCAAAGAAAATCAGGCAGGAAATCTGTCTGAGGGCTTCGTCATCCGTCAGGTTAAGGGAAATGCAGAAGGCTGGACTTACGATGAGACAAAGTTCTATGCGATACCGATGTTTGTGGATAGCTACACTAATGTTGCAGGCTGGGCTTTCTGCCAGTTTGACGAGAACGGGGAGCTCGACTACAACAACCTGCTCGAAGAAATCGGCTTCACCAACAGCTATAATGCCAAGAAGCCGGTAACTCCTCCTGCACCGCAGACGACTGAGTCTCCCAAGACTGGTAACAGCAGCATGACGGTACTTTGGATCGCACTGTTGTTTGTATCTGGCGCTGCTCTTACGGGAACCGCACTGTATTCCCGCAAAAAGAGAGCAAATAATCGATAATATCGGAAAGTCGATCCGAAAGATTTAAGCAAAGGGCGGGGCGGAAGCCATCCGCCTACGCCCTTTTGCTTTTCCAAAGGGAATCAAACAATTGGTTTTCTTTGGAAAGGTAATGTTACATAGTGATCCATGGAAGCGCCCGGCTTTGAAAGACCACCTGTACATGCGTGAAAGAGGAAGCAAAATGAAAATGAGTAGACGAAATCGATTACCGTTACAAGTTCTATTCGAACGGCAGGGTGAATATAAGCAATATGAACAAATTAAATTTTCATGAGAAGGGAAAATCTTTGCTGTGGTAAAGCCTGATCGACTTGTCTTAATACCGATGTGCCTACCCCATAAGCCATGTCATATCGAATGGCATGTAATGAAAAAGTTTTTCCGGTAGGGCTTTGGTTTTCCGATACTGAAAAGAGCGGCAGTTCGGATGTGTTGCTGCTGAAATATTTCAAAATGAGAAAGAGGAGGTCGACATGAAAAGAACTATGCTGCTGTTTTGTACAGCAATATTATTAATCTGTTTTTTGTGCGGATGCGTGGCATTGCCCGGAGAAAATACCTCATACCCCAATGGGAGCAAGATTCCCGATGACAGTTCCGTTAAGGAGCCGGATGATGTAAAGGCAGAAGATGCTGCTTTGACGGCGCTGCAAAAGAGAATCAATCAAAGCGGTAGCGTAGTCGGTATTGCCTTTATCGGATATGTGGATAGCGGGACCTCCGAAGTCGATCTGCGCACTTATTTTGCAAGCAGCGAAACGGGAAAAAAATATCCCAGTCTCTCGCACGCAATACTTTGCATGGCTGAGGGACAGGAGTTATATGCAATCGTACCGGCAAATAAAAAAGGGACGATAAAGGTGTATCCATCTGCTGTGACCGAAAACGGCGAGTATGCGGATGACAAGAGCAGTCCGCTCCATGTGGGAAAACCCGGCGAGCCTCTTTTGCTGCGGTGCAACTTCAGTGAAATATACTCCAATGTGCTGATTACCGCTACTGACGGCGGTGGTGCCATTGATTTTCGCCCATCACTGTCCATGGAAAACGGGCACCTGCAGGAGACCGTAGGGGTGTATGATTTCTCGGTATATGAGAAAATGCCTGACGAGCGTTCGGTTCAGATTGCAACAGAAATTCTTCTGGAAGCCGACGAGGTCAAGTTCGCTGTTCAACACGGGATGAAGCTTATGTATACCGGAGATACGCAGGTCATCGAGGGCCGTACCTGTCTGCTGTTTGTTCTCGGAACCGATCAAGACGGACAGTTTGTAAGAGAATGTTATTATGGCGTATGCGATAATCTCATCTATGTCTATGATACCGTGAGCGATACATGGACAACTTTGGGGGTGGGATAAGACAAAAAGAGAAGGCAGGGGAAACAAACCGTGATTTAACGGCATAGGCCGAAAAATATATAGTTAAATCATTCTGACAATATGAAAGGAGTAATCATTATGGGACTTATTAAAGCAGGTATCGGCGCATTGGGAGGAACGCTTGCCGATCAGTGGAAGGAATTTTTCTACTGCGAGTCTATGCCCAAGGAGGTACTCGTCACCAAAGGACAAAAGCGCGTCAGCGGGCGCTCCTCTAACACAAAAGGAAACGATAACATCATCTCCAACGGTTCCGGCATTGCCGTGGCCGACGGTCAGTGCATGATTATCGTAGAGCAGGGCAAAATCGTAGAGGTTTGCGCCGAACCCGGTGAATTTACATATGATACTTCCACCGAACCCTCTATCTTCTCCGGCAGCCTCGGCGAGAGCATCAAGGAAACCTTTAAGACCATCGGTAAACGCTTTACTTACGGCGGCGACACCGGCAAGGATCAGCGCGTTTATTATTTCAACACCAAAGAGCTTATCGACAACAAATTCGGTACACCAAACCCCATTCCTTTCCGTGTGGTGGATTCAAAGATCGGACTGGATGTGGATGTATCGGTGCGCTGTTCCGGTGTATATTCATATAAGATTGCTGACCCGTTGCTGTTCTATACCAATGTCTGCGGTAATGTGGAGCAGGAATATTCCCGTGAGGAATTGGACGGTCAGCTCAAAACAGAGTTTATCAGCGCCTTGCAGCCGGCGTTTGGACGGCTGTCTGATCTGGAACTGCGGCCTAATCAAATCGTCAGTCACAACACCGATCTTGAAAATGCTATGAATACGGCGCTGTCGGAAAAGTGGGGCATACTTCGCGGTCTTAAAGTCGTCAGCATTGCGTTAGGTTCCGTCACACTGCCGGAGGAAGACGCCGAAATGATCAAGCAGGCTCAGCGCGCGGCGATCAGGCGCGCCCCGACTATGGCGGCGGCTACTCTTGTGGGCGCACAGGCGGATGCGATGAAGGCAGCAGCTTCTAACGAAGCGGGCGCTATGACCGGATTTATGGGCATGGGAATGGCGATGAATGCCGGCGGCGGTATGAATGCGCAGAACCTGTTCGCTATGGGTCAGCAGCAACAACAGCAGGCGCAGCCCAGCGCCCCGGCGGTAGTTCCTACGGCGGACAGTTGGAAATGTGCCTGCGGTGCTACAGTCACGGGTAAATTCTGCCCGGCATGCGGCGCCAAGAAGCCGGAACCCGTGCAGGACGGCACATGGAAGTGCAAGTGCGGCGCTACGGCTACCGGCAAATTCTGTCCTGAGTGCGGTTCTCCCAAGCCTGCGGATACAGATAGCTGGACCTGCTCCTGCGGTACGGTGAATAAAGGGAAATTCTGTCAAAACTGCGGTGCGAAAAAGCCGGAAGGAGCGCCCCTGTATCGTTGTGACAAGTGCGGTTGGGAACCGGAGGATCCGAAGAATCCCCCGAAATTCTGTCCCGAATGCGGCGACATCTTTGATGACAGCGACAGAAAATAAAAAGGCGGTGCGGTTATGACCGAAGGTTCGGAGAAAAAGAAAAAAGATATATATTCCATATTGGCTTTGCTTGTGGGTATCAGTTTAATTGCTGCCGGAATTATCGGTATAATTTCAAGTCGTACCGAGAGCAGGGAATATAAAAATTCAACCGATATTCGAAAAGTTGACGCTGTTATTGATATGTTTTCCACCTATGATGATAAAGACGATAACGGTCTTGTAACCATGACAACATATAAGTTTGAAATTTCATATATCGTTGATGGAAAACCCTATAAAGGAAAATATGAAGAGAGAGTCTACGCAAGCGAACTTACAAAAAAATACAACTATGATAAGCTGAGAAGAGGGGACACGATCAGCGTTGAGGTTTATAAAGCCAAAAACGGAAACTACAAAATCTCTCCGGAGGGAAATCCTGTTTATTTCCTGCTGTATTGTGCGGCAATCCCTGTAGGCATTGTTGTATCCGCAGGTATGGCTTATGAGATGCTTCGAAAGAAATCGGTCAAACAGAATATCGGTACGGCAGAAGAAATCCAAGGACATCAAGCCGACAGGCGGGAAAGTGATTTATGAGCTTATCGGAAGCATTACTGATAGCGATTGCTGTAACCGCAATTTATGCTTATTTTATCGGCGAGAAGATCGTCAAAATCGATTTTTCCTGTCTTCAGCCGAAGAATTTAAAAAGTGCAAAGCTCAAAAGGCTACTGTATAACCGTAATACGCCTTTGCAAGGCGCCGGCCTTCACGGCGATATCAAGCATGCTTTTGAGAATATACTGATACCGCTCGCCAAAGCGGACAAAAACTTGCTTCCGGCGAGAATGGATATGGTTTTCCGCAGAAATATCGAGCAGCAACTCAAATTGCTTAAGCGGCATCGGCTTTACCGGGATATCCGGTTGGCAGATGTTGTGCCACTGCCGAAGAACGACTTTAAAAGATGGAATGACGAAGGCAGAGAGTGGCGTGAAGCTGTGTTACAGTGCAGTGAACTGGAGCGCCTTGTGTCGACACATAGCGGCAAACCTGTATATGAGCTGTACCGCAAAAACGCTCATGTCAGGATTCTTCAGTCAAGGCATATACGCAATTCTGATCGTACGGGGAAAAAGAAAAATTACTACGATGATAAGGCAAAGATCATCTGTCCGTCCTGCGGCGCTCAGGTAGAGCTTAGCAGTCAGCAAGTGGTTTGTCCGTACTGCGGCGGCGTGATTCAAAGCGACTTTTATGATTGGCAGACCGAAGCTTTTGAGATTTATGAGCAGATTGGAATAAACCTGCGAAGAACCTTACAGCTGCTGGTTTCAGCAATGATCCTGTTTGTCTGCGTATTCTTATGCCTTTGGATCATTCGTGATACGGAGATCTCTTTGGCGGCAGGCATGGGCGCAGCGTTGCTCGTTTCGTCGGTAATTATTACGCTTATTGTTGTCCAAAGAATGAAGCAGGAAAAGCTGATCGGAGAGATTGTTCGCTACTCCGAAAATTACCTGCGATCCTGTATCAGCGAGGCGCTATTTGGAGAAGTAAACAGTATTGATCTGATGGATCACAGCGTCGGAGCAATTGTTTTAAAAAAGGTCGTTAACACAGACGATACTACAAAAATAACGGTGAAGGTTTTTGCGAGCAAGACCTATCTTCCTGAAAACCGAAAACCATATACAAAGAGATTTAAGCGGATAGTCACCCTGCAAAGGGCGCGGTACCCCGAAAAGCGAAAAGCGGACGGCGAGTTCTTTGTCGAAAAGGATTGTCCGTCCTGCGGCGCCAATTTTATGCCGGACGCAAACCACTGTTGTTCGTTCTGTGGGTTTGGCTTACAGGTCAACAATGCAAAATGGATCGTGCAGAAGAATGAAAAATAAAAGGAGGGTCACAACATAGGACTGTTTGATAAAAAATACTGTGACATCTGCGGCGAGAAAATCGGACTTCTCGGGAACCGCAAGCTAGAGGACGGGAATCTTTGTAAGGACTGCGCAAGAAAGCTTTCGCCGTTTTTCAGCGAACGCAGAAGTTCCACAGTGGAGGATATTAAGCGCCAACTTGCTTACCGTGCGGAAAACGAAAAAAAGCTCGCCCATTTTTCTCCGTCAATCACCTTTGACGGAAGTAAAAAAGTATATATCGACCCCTTAGGGGAACGGTTCATCATTACGGGGCTTTCAAACTGGCGCAGTGGCAACCCCGATCTCATCGCATTTTCGCAGGTACTTGGGGTGAATACAGATATTAGAGAAAATAAGGAAGAACTTTTTTATGAGGATTCCGACGGAAACGAAAAGAGCTACAAGCCGCCCCGTTATACATGCGATTATGAATTTAACGTAACAATCCGAGTGGATTCCCCATGGTTCGACGAGATAGAACTGGAACTGAGCGATGGTAACCGTCCCGACAGCCGCTATACCGATTTGTACTGCGAATATGAGCGAAAGATGCATGAACTTGCAGACATTCTGATGCGCCGGGATGAGCGATATCGTGTTTGGGATGGCGACGGCATGATGAACCGGGTAGAGTTCTCAAGCAGCCAGCCGAAGAATCCCGCACCCATTCCTCAGACGACGGGCGGTACGGTATGGATATGTCCTTCCTGCGGCGCACAAAACAACGGTAAATTCTGCGCAAACTGCGGCGTCGTAAAACCTGTAACGCGTTCCGACTGTGCAAATTGTGGGTGGAAGCCTGCCGACGGACAGAGTATGCCGAAATTCTGTCCGGAGTGCGGCAGACCATTTCAATAAAACGATGAATCATACTGTATGCAAGGTGGTAACGATTGTGTCTGTACTCTTACTGATTTCCGGACTTTTTGGCTGCAGCGGAAAGAAAAAATACACTGCCGATGATATCGTTTTAATCCATACCGCTTATTACGGCATGGAAAAAAATCCCGTGTATTCCTTCGCCCTGCAAAAGGAAGAAGATAACTGGTTCTTCTCCGCAGACTGTCTTGTGGGAAATCAGAAGGAGCATTACACTTCGTTCGGTTGTTTCCCTATAACGGCTGAAGATGCGGAGGGGTTTCTTCAGATCATCTGTGATGATGGCGAGATAGAGAGGCTTTGCAGGCATCGTAATCCAATACGCTTTTTTCATATATCCGATGTGCCGGTGCGCAGTTTTGGAATGACTTTCTCTGACGGAAACAGTGTAGAGAAGGAGACTATGATCGGTGACAGGGCACTGGATTATCTCTATACGCTTGCCGACAGGCACTATAAAGCGGCTGAGAGTGTTGAAGTTACAGCTGTCTCTATTCACAGGAACTGCATGGATTATTCCTCTTCCTACTCGTTTCGTCTTGAAAAAAATGAGAATGTTTGGCGCTTCTCGTTTGATGCTGAAATCGACCGCAACGGAGGCCACACGGAAGTGGAAATGCAACGGATTGAAGAGGATGCTGCGGAGGAGATACTCCGCATTGTGAAAAAACAACAGCTCGTTACCAGGGTTAAACAGTATGAGGCGCCGCCGGATGACGACATATTCGCCCTTGACGAAACTACATACCGAACTTCGTTTGAATTCGCGGATGGTAGTTCGATAGACGCCCCGATAGATGCGGGCGCCGAGTTGATCGATGCGTTCTATTACCTTGCGAAGGTGAAAATCCACCAAAGATAAACCAATACTGTCCGAATATAAACTTCTGAACAACATTTAGAATTTTAGAGGTGAGGGAAGAATTTAGGAGTATAGATATGGCGTGTTTAATGTTTGATGAATGATTTTTTTAGAGAGGAGTTTTTCTATGCAAACCTTGCAGGAATACAAATGTCCGTGCTGCGGCGGGGCAATTGCTTTCGACAGCACATTGCAAAAAATGAAGTGTCCTTATTGCGATACTGAATTTGAAATGGAAATACTGGCGAGCTATGACAGTGAGCTGAAGAATGAACAGCCGGCTGATATGAACTGGGAGAGCACCGCCGGAGCGGAATGGCAAAAAGGGGAAGCCGACGGGCTCCGCTCCTATGTATGCAAATCCTGTGGCGGCGAAATTGTTGGCGATGAAAACACCGCAGCCACCGCCTGCCCGTTCTGCGGCAATCCTGTGGTGATGATGGGGCAGTTCTCGGGTGCGCTCAAGCCGGATATTGTGATTCCGTTTAAGCTGGATAAAAAGGCGGCGAAGGCAGGACTTACAAAACACCTGACCGGGAAACGTTTTTTGCCGAAAATTTTCAAGGATCAGAACCATATCGACGAAATCAAAGGCATCTATGTTCCGTTCTGGCTGTTTGATACGGAGGTGGACGCACAGGTGCGCTACCGTGCTACCAAAGTACGTGTGTGGAGCGACAGCGACTATAACTACACCGAAACCAGCCACTTTATGGTGCATCGAAGCGGCAGCGTCGGCTTTGAACACGTTCCCGTTGACGGATCTTCCAAGATGGCGGACGATTTGATGGAATCTATCGAGCCGTATGACTTTTCCGAAACGATGGATTTTCAAACAGCCTACCTTGCCGGGTATCTGGCAGATAAGTATGATGTAACCGCCGAGGAAAGCATTGACCGTGCAAACGAACGAATCAAGCGTTCCACCGAGGATACTTTTGCCGGAACGGTAGAAGGATATACCACCGTTACAGCGGAAAACAGCAGCGTGCAGTTCCACGGCGGAAAAGTCCGCTATGCACTTTATCCCGTGTGGCTTCTTAACACCACATGGAACGGCAACAAGTACACCTTTGCTATGAACGGACAGACCGGAAAGTTTGTCGGCGATCTGCCGGTAGACAAAGCGGCTGCATCTCGCTGGACGATCATTCTGGCCGCGGTGTTTGCGGCCGTAACCTATGGCGGTGCATGGCTTTTGCACCTGCTCGGACTGTTTTAAGGAGACGATGAAATGAAAAAGAAAATATCGATGTTACTATTTTCTCTTGTTATCTGTCTCTGTACGGCGGTTCCCGCTTTTGCTGCCCAGACGGACGGCTTTGCAAGTGAGTATGCGCGTGTTCAGGATCTGGCGGAACTGCTTTCAGACAGCGAAGAAGCTGCGCTTTTGACAAAGCTTGATGAGCTCAGCGAGCGTCAGAAAATGGAGATAGTCGTACTGACGACAGACACGCTGGAAGGACTGACACCCCGGGACTATGCAGACGATATTTACGATTGTTGCGGTTTCGGATATGGGGAAGACAGGGACGGTGCACTGCTTCTGATCAGCATGGAGGACAATGATTGGTACATATCCACACACGGCTACGGGATTACGGTATTTACCGATGCGGGAATCCAATATATCGGCGCACAAATAAAAGAGAATCTGTCCGATGGCGATTTTTCAGAAGCCTTTGATAAATTTACTGAGCTTTGTGACGATTTTATCACACAGGCAAGAACCGGTGACCCTTACGATTCGCACAATCTGCCGAAAGAGCCGCTTTCTCTGATTTGGATCCCAATTTCGATCGCAGTTGGCGTATGCCTGTCATTCATCATAGTCGGTAACATGAAGGCCAAGCTCAAGACGGTTCGATTCCAAGCAGCGGCAAGCAGTTATATGAAAGACGGCAGTCTGAATGTTACCGAGAGCCAGGATCTGTTCCTGTACAACACCGTCACACGCACGGCAAAACCAAAAAATGACAGTTCTTCAGGAAGCAGTACACACACATCTTCTTCAGGTTCGACTCATGGCGGCGGGGGCGGTAAATTCTAACGATATCGAGGTGATACACCTATAAAACTATATTTGGGAGGATAAAAACATGAGTATCTTTGACAAACTGAAAAGTACAGCCCAGCAGGCAGTAAGCACCGCTGCGCAATCCATCGGCAACAAGCGCGAGACGTTCACCTTTACTTCGCTGCCAGAAAGCCTTGTCGAAATGCAGTTGCTTCCCGAGGCCAGCCTTGACACACCATTTAAAACAGCGGCGCTTACTGTTCTTGCTTTGTGCGCATATGCAGCGGATAAGCACAGAGGTACCGAGATGCTAAACTGGCTGCGCGGTCCTCGTCCGCTGAACGGACAGGAAATTTCTTTCCTGAACGACCGCTTCCGTGATGAAAAGACTTATCTGCCTTTCACTTATTTTGTTGGCTCTACACCGGACAACAACTATACGCCTTCCCAGCCGTATACGATCATCGTAGAAAGCAATCACGTGTCCGGTGAGGAACAGGGGTATATGAAGCTCTTTATCCCCTGCGGCGGTGCGGACGCTCCCCGTCCTATCAAGATGCGCCAGCGCGGATCCGACGGCAAGTGGTTTTTATGGGAACAGTATTTGCTGACTGGTGTGCGCACACCAAAATCTGCCGATCCATGGGCTTAAACAGAAAGTGCATTTAGATAATTTATGCGATTACATCAAATAAAACGGCAATTCGACCGTTTTAGATAAAAATTCTTTTTAGGAGGTTTTTACAATGACAGCAGCAAAAACAAAAGGATCAGGTTTCTTGAAAGTGTCAGGTGTTTTGATGATCATCGGCGGAGGCATATCGATTATTCTGGGGATCATCGCAGCGCTTGGTGTTGCCGCCCTTGCGTATATCAGTGATGGAACCGTTTCGTTAGCATTGATTTATGCATCCGTTGCATTGATGATTGTCAGTGCGGTCGCACAACTGGTTGCCGGAATTATCGGTGTAGTAAACTGCAAGAAGCCGGAAAAAGCAGGAAACTGCATTGTATGGGGCATTATCGTCGCAGTGCTTTACGTTGCAGGCACTATACTGAACGCCGTCGGCGGTGGTTCTTTCAGTGTATTCTCTCTGATACTCGGTCTTGTCCTGCCGGTTCTTTATATCATCGGCGCTGTATTCAATAAGAAAGAACATATTGCATAATTCATCTATAACCCGGAAGAAGGCTTGATGGAGCAAGCCTTCTTCCCAAATATACCGAATCTGCGTAAGTAGAAAATGCAGTTTGACGAGGATGAGTTCTGTGTTTTTTGAAGTGTTCCCACGAGAACTAAATAATGACTTGTAAGAAATATTAAAAATCGTTCCAAAAGAAACCTATGAAGGAAAATTATCGACCTGAATGGTTAGAAGGGTTAGAATTGACTACTTATGTCCCAGTGAAAAAGCTTGCTTTTGAATATCGGGGATTAGATCATTTTCAAATGTCAGAACATTGGAGTGACCAAAGACATTTGGAAAAGAAGCGGGAGCAGGATCAAAAGAAAGCATAATAAATGTAAAGAACTTGGTATACAACTTATCTGTATAAATTATGGCGAGGCATTAAATGAAGAGGTAGTGTCAAGATAATTGCGCAAAATTGTTTGCAGGCTCCGGCTGAATGAGGTCAGCCGGCAATAAAGGCGTCATCTAAAGCCGTCTCCAGATGCTTCATATTCAT
>OGQB01002919.1_pt1 | contig 11706 bp, 10 predicted proteins | sample 1553071 | NCBI WGS metagenome assembly OGQB01 (sample SAMEA2580284, study PRJEB22360) | human gut metagenome | biome: human gut; feature: human-associated habitat; material: faeces | place: Denmark | collected 2008/2010
AGATTACATTTCCGGAAAATGCGATGCTATAATGCTTTTATAAAGAGAAAAACGGTGCTGTGGTCTGTGATGGGAATGAAAAGGGCAGACAGACACAGAAGCATCACAGAACTGTAATTATTCAGTACCTTCAGAGTGGCTGCTGAATAATTACAAATTTTATTATAAATGAAAAGGAGGACTACAGATGGAGAGAAAGAGATTTCTTGCAGTTGTAATGACTGTGATGATGGTTATTTCAATGATTCCATCCATGGTTTTTGCGGCAGCTCCGTCAGGAGAATTGGGCGGTAAGCTTAAGATTAAGGGACTTGCAGCTGTAGGCGTAGCGTTGAGTGCAGATTATGCAAAGGTTACACCGGAAGGGGTTACGGATGAAGATTTTACTTTTTCCTGGTCAAGACAGACCGGGGAGAAGGAGTTAACACAGGTAGGTACTGAGAAGACCTATACGATCACTCAGGATGATCTGGGATGCAGACTGGTGCTTGATCTGACCCCTGTAGATGGAAGCGGACTGACAGGTACTCTTACTGCAAAGACGTTAGAGGTAGCTGCAACTGAAGAAGAGGCGAAAGCAGAGGATACACAGCAGGCAGAAACGGCAGATGGAACAGAGAATGCACAGTTGGAAGAAACAGCAGATAATGCAGAAGGCAGTCAGGATTCTGAAAATCAGGACACAGATAGAACAGAAGATGTACAGCAGGATGCAGGAAATGAACAGGAAGATGGATCTCAGAACACAGAAGGTCAGCCGGAGGAAACAACAGAAGGTACTGATGATTCCCAGATGAAAATTTATACAGAAGATCAGCTGCAGGTGGATGAGAACGGAAATGTGCAGACAGATGGATCAGAGAAAGATGGACAGGCAGCAGGTGAAGACGATAAAGATCAAAAGACCTACGAAGCGATTGCCACTGTAGAGGACAGCGAAGATCAGATCTGTGATTTTGGAACAGTAAAGAGCGATCTCGAGGATGTGGAAGCACAGTATGTGCAGATTACGAACACCGGAAATGAGAGCTTGAATTTTCAGGAGATCAGTCCGGAACATTTTATGGTTCAGGATATTACAGAACCGCTGAGTGCAGGTGAATCTGTAAGCGTATGGATACAGCCGAGGGAAGGGCTGGAACCGGGTGAATATGATGATATGATCACATACCGGACGGAAGAAGGTATTGAGGTTTCTTTTGAAGCGAAGATTGCAGTTGAAGGTGAGGATGATTCATCAGATGACGAAGATCTGAAGCCTTCGGATGAGCCTTCTGCAGAACCGACAGAGACGCCGGATGACAGCGAGGCTCCATCGGCAGGTGACAATGCAGATGCATCTCTTGAGGCACAGTCTCTTGAGGTAAATACAGGAAGTCTTAATTTCAGCGATATCGAAGAAAATTATACACAGGCCAATGAGAAACTGTCCGTAACCGTAACAAATACAGGGGATGGAACTGTCACTTTAAAGATACCGAAATCAGATTATTTTGAGGTGATGAACGAAGATGGAAGTGAAGCTGTATCAGGAATACAGATTGCAAAAGGTGATTCTCTTATGTTCATGGTACAGCCAAAAACCGGTCTGACGAAGGGGGATTACAGTGATACCCTGATATTTGAAAGTGAAGAGGATTCGGAAGTAGCAGCGCAGGTAACTGCGGAAGTATCTGTAAAAGAGGCAGAACAGGAACAGATCACAGCAGTTCAGGCAGATCCGGAATCTTTCAGTTATGATGATCTGAAGGAAGGTTATGATACTCCTGAAGCGACGACCATTACACTTACCAATACAGGAAATACAACTGTTTCGCTGATGCAGCCATATGCAGAGTATTTTGATATTGGGGAACTTTCGGCATCAGTGCTGGAGCCGGGAGATTCTGCTGCATTTACAGCAGTACCGGTGACCGGTCTGAAAGTCGGCAATTATCTGGACAGTATTCAGATAGCCCAGACCAGTTCGGAAGGACAGGAAGATGTATTGACAACGATCAAAGCTTCTGCGACTGTTTCGGAGGTGAAAAAGATTTATAAATTATCCGTAACACCGGAAGAACTGAATTTTGGAAAAGCAAAAGAAGGATATAGTGAGGCACCGGAAGCGCAGAAAGTTACAGTGACGAATGAGGGGAATACAAATGTAACTTTAAATGCACCGTCAGGTAAAAACTTTAAAATCGGGAAACTTTCAGCCACAGAGCTTGCACCGGGGGAGAGCTGTACATTTAAAATCCGCCCGAAGGAGGGTTTAAAGGCCGGCTCCTATACAGAGTCAGTTGTGATTGATAATGAACAGCAGATCAGTGCAGAAGTGAAAGTTCAGTTTACGGTTAAAGCTACCCGCAAGGCGAAAATTGCAGATCCGGCAGATAATAAGATTACAGGAATCAGTTCAGATGGATACACAACACAGTCAAAGATTACATTTACAGCAGTCGGAGCGGGTATGGACAATGAAAGTCCGGGAAAGGGAGATGTCCGCTATGTACCGTATAACTGGAAAGTGATCAATACAAATAGCTGGAGCAGTGCACCTTATACTGCTGCATTTGGAATTACGAAGGCCGGAACCTACACATTGACAGTTACATTTGACCGTCAGAAGTATAATGGAAGTGAATGGGAGAATACAGGGGAGCAGGATACTAAACAGGTGAATTTCAGTATTACACAGGCGCAGACTGTAACTGCAACTCCGACTCCACAGCCGAATGGAGCAACTGCGAAATCAGCGGTAAAGACAGGAGATACGACTAATATCACACCGTTTGTGATTATTCTGGCGATTGCAGCAGGATGTATTGTGGGAGTTGTGGTATACAAAAGACGAAAGAAATAAGAGTTATCTGAAGAAAAAAAATACAGGGGAATATGTAAAATATAAAATTATTAGCACTCATTTTTAGTGAGTGCTAATTTTTTCTTGACTTTTGGAATAAATGGTATTACTATATCTTTCAGAGAAGCAACTTACAGGAGTCAAAAGCTATTTCAAAGGATAAACAGGAGAGGATAGTTTTGGCTCCGGAGGCAGAGCAGATAAGAATGCAGTATATTGACAGATAAAGTTGCGGCAAATGATTAAAAACAAAAAGGAGTGTGGACAGCATGGCTGTAAAACATGGAAATTTATCAATTAACAGTGAAAATATTTTCCCAATCATCAAGAAATGGTTATATTCCGATCATGATATTTTTGTAAGAGAGCTGGTCTCCAACGGATGCGATGCGATCACTAAACTGAAAAAACTGGAAGTAATGGGAGAATATACTTTTCCGGAAGGATACAAACCGGAGATTCAGGTAATTGTTAATCCTGATGAGAAAACTCTGAAATTCATCGATAATGGTATTGGCATGACTGCTGATGAAGTAGAGAAATACATTACCCAGATTGCTTTTTCAGGTGCAACTCAGTTTCTTGAGAAATATAAAGACAAAACTACAGATGATCAGATGATCGGTCATTTTGGACTTGGATTTTATTCTGCATTTATGGTAGCGGATGAAGTGCATATTGATACACTTTCCTATACAGAAGGTGCACAGCCTGTACACTGGTCCTGCGATGGCGGAACAGAATATGATATCCAGGAAGGTAACAAGAATACGATTGGTACAGAAATCACCCTGTTCCTGAATGAAGACTGCCTGGAATTTGCAAATGAGTACCGTATGCGTGAGATTCTTGAGAAATACTGTTCCTTCATGCCGGTTCATATTTACCTTTCCAAAGCAAATGCACCTCAGGAATATGAGACAATTGATGAATCTGAGTTAAGAGACGATGATGTAGTTGTTGAACATATTCATGAGGAAGCAAAGACAGAAGAAAAAGAAAATGATAAAGGTGAAAAGGAAGTTGTTGAAATTTCTCCTGCAAAGGATAAAGTAAAGATCAATAAACGTCCGGTTTCCATCAGTGATATTAATCCTCTCTGGATGAAGCATCCGAATGAATGTACAGATGATGAATACAAGGAATTTTACCGCAAGGTATTTATGGATTATAAGGAACCGTTATTCTGGATACATCTGAATATGGATTATCCGTTTAATTTAAAAGGTATCCTGTACTTCCCGAAGATCAATACAGAGTATGATTCCATTGAAGGAACGATCAAACTTTATAACAATCAGGTATTTATCGCAGATAATATCAAGGAAGTAATTCCTGAATTCCTGCTTCTTCTGAAAGGTGTGATTGATTGTCCGGATCTTCCATTGAACGTGTCACGAAGCGCATTGCAGAATGACGGATTTGTACAGAAGATTTCTGAATACATTTCCAAAAAAGTGGCAGATAAGCTTACCGGAATGTGCAAGACTGACAGAGAATCTTATGAGAAATACTGGGATGATATCAGCCCGTTTATTAAATATGGCTGTATTAAAGATGCTAAGTTTGCAGAAAAAATGGGAGATTATGTACTCTTTAAAAATCTTGATGGCAAATATCTCACATTAAAGGACTGCATTGAAGAGAATAAAAAAGAAACAGAAGAAACTGAGGCTCAGACAGAAGAAAAGAAAGAAGATGCAGCAGAGTCTGAAAACAAAGACAATGCGGAAGCGAAAGAACCTGAGAAGACAGTAATTTTCTATGTAACTGATGAAGTTCAGCAGAGTCAGTATATCAATATGTTTAAGGAAGCAGGAAAAGATGCCGTTATCCTGAAGCATAATATTGACAGTGCATTTATTTCCAGTCTTGAGCAGAAACATCAGGAAGTACAGTTTAAGCGTATTGATGCGGATCTGACCGAAGAAATGAAGGGTGAGGGTACTGCCGATGAAGAAACTGTCAAAGCACTGACAGAACTTTTCCGCAAGAGCCTTAATAAAGATAAACTGGAAGTACATGTTGAGAATCTGAAAAATGAAAATGTATCAGCAATGATGACTCTTTCTGAAGAGAGCCGCCGTATGCAGGATATGATGAAGATGTATAATATGTATGGAATGGATCCGAATATGTTTGGCGGACAGGAAACACTGGTTCTGAATGCGAATCATCCATTGGTTAAATATCTGGCAGAGAATCAGGAATCTGACAAGGCTCCGCTTATCTGTGAACAGTTGTATGACCTTGCGATGATGAGCCATAAACAGCTTTCACCGGACGAAATGACCAGATTTGTTCAGAGAAGCAATGAAATCTTGCTGATGGTTGCAAAATAAGATAGAAAGCAGGCAATTTGCCGGCAGATCAATGAGAGGACAGATACGCCTGTCAGAATAGCAGAATATCAAATAAGGAGCAGAGAATAATTTTTGCTCCTTATTTTTGTGGAAAACAATTACATTGGTATTGACAAATGTCTTATGAATTCCTATTATTAAGTTGCCGATATTTTAATGAATATGCCGAATCCGCAGAAAATATAACGGGTTACAGAGAATAGTGACTGCAATGGTGCTTCCGGGCAGCCAATATCGTGACTTTCATTTACTTATAGAGAAATGTGTGTAAATAAATGAGATATCCAAATCTGTAAAAACACAGATTATGGAAGTTACAGGAGGAACGATGTATGAGTGCAGTTTATGGAGTTATTAGAAAATTGGGTGCAACATCAAAGTATAAAGGATATTATTATGTTGTGGATGCAGTAGAAATGGCACAGAAAATTTATGAGCGACCGGTAAAAGTCACCAAAGATATTTATCCGGTCATTGCAAGAAAATATAAATCAACGCCGTCTAATGTAGAACACAACATAAGAACACTGGTAAACTTATGTTGGATGAATCATAAGGATACACTGGAAGAAATGGCAGGGTGTACAATGGCAGATAAACCGACGAACAGTGAGTTTATAGATATTCTGGTCTATTATCTGCGTTATTCGGATAAAGACTGATAACAGAATCTACTCATAATTTCTCACAGGGAATGTGATGACTGGAGAGAAAAACAGTCATGGAATCATCCCAGAGATGTTCCAGACGTTTATCCGGACTGAATGAAGTATAAGAAACACCTGTTGTACATAAAAGGGACTGGTTCTTGTACCGGATATTCAGATAAAAGCTTTGCACAGGAATATCTGCAATATGCTGTTCATTTTTTAACAACGACTGTGTCTGATCATGAGAAAGTTCAAATACAATCCTGAAATTCAAAGGTGTGCGTCTGCCGCGTATGATAGAAAAACAATAAGGTTTTACATCATGCCAGAGGGAATATTCTGTGGAATTCTCCTCAAAAGCAGCCTTTGTGTCAGTATCAAAGAAATCGTAATGAAGTTTTCCGTTTATGGTAAAAGTGTTGAAGGTTGTCACAGATGCCTCGACAAGAGAAAAACGGTCAAATACCTCACCGATCAGGAGTTTATTCATAAAATCTTTTACATCAGTAATTTTTAAAGCAAGCATACAACACCTCTCTGATAACATGATTTACAGCTGTTCAGAATTAAAAAAGACTTCTGGATTGCTGCATATTTCTGAACATATTTTGTGGATCAGGCAGCGCTTCCTGCACTTTGCGGGAAGCGTCTTTTTATTATAAAGCACTTTTGAAAAAAAGAACAGTGTTTTTATTAAAAAGTCTTTTCAAACGTAAAGCGGTGTGATAAGATATATCTGGTATTGAATACTACATATAATGGAAAAGAGGACGATATAATTGAGATATAAGATTATCATAGATAGTTGTGGAGAACTTTTGGACGAATGGAAGAAAGATGAATGTTTTGAATCCATTCCACTGACTCTGATGGTAGGAGCTGAACAGATCATAGATGATGAAACATTTGATCAGGCAGAGTTTATTGATAAAGTGGCAGCCTGCCCGGAATGTCCGAAATCAGCCTGCCCGTCACCTGAGAGATATATGAGAGCATATGACTGCGAGGCTGAGCATATTTATGCAGTGACTTTGTCTTCTGAGCTGAGTGGTTCCTATAACAGTGCGTTGCTTGGCAGAGATCTTATTATGGAAGACCATCCGGATAAAAAAATACATGTGTTTAATTCACGTTCCGCATCCATCGGGGAAAGCCTGATCGGAATGAAGATACAGGAATGCGAAGAAGCAGGGATGAGTTTTGAAGAAGTTGTTTCAACTGTGGAACATTATATTGAAGGACAGCATACATTTTTTATACTTGAGAATCTTGATACTTTGAGAAAGAACGGCCGTCTGAGCAAAGTGAAAGCGTTAGTGGCCAGTGCATTGAAAATCAAACCGGTCATGGGTTCTACGGATGATGGAAATATCTGCCAGCTGGATCAGGCAAGAGGCATGAATCGTGCTCTGATCAAGCTTGTAGAGCAGGTAATCGAGAAAACCCCGGACAGTGCAGAGAAGGTTCTTGCCATCAGTCACTGCAATTGTCCGGCAAGAGCACAGGTGCTCAAAGAGGCTTTTGAAGAGAGAATGAAACTTGCAAAGATCGTAGTCCTTGATACAGCGGGTGTAAGTTCTATGTATGCAAATGACGGCGGAGTGATCGTTGCAGTATAAACTAATTGTTTTCTTTTGCAGTAAAGTGTGCTATAATCAGAAAATACGAAATATTGATGCAAAGGAGATCTATCATGAGCCAGAAGAAAGTCGATGCTTATAAGGCCAGAAAAGGACTGCATAACAAAACAGACAGAAAAGAAAAAGTACTTTTTGGACTGGAAATGTTTGCCTGGGCATTCATTTGTGTTGTGATTGTTGCATGGATTGGTTATTCTGCATATGTAAAAGTGACAGGAGCCAAAGAGAATGTGGTTCAGAATACAGTAATGGATACTACTGCACTTGACAATTACATTTCGAATCTGTCAACAGATGCATCCGATGGTACAGACAGCACTGATGCAGATACAGCGGAGGAAGAAGATACAACAGCTTCCACTGATACAGACAGTGAAGATGCTGATGCAGCAGACGCAACCGCAGATGATTCTGAAACGGAAACCGCAGATAAATCTGAAGAAGCAGATGATACAAATGTAGCAGACGATAAAGCTGCAGAAACAGCAGATTCAACAACGGATGCAGACAGCGCAGATGCTAAATAGAAATTGAATCTCTGATGGATTCACAGAAGAAAAGCAATAAAAAATCCCCGGATGATCCGGGGATTTTTTTGAGGTTTAATCCGTATAGAAAAGTGCGGAATTCAATCCTCTCGCGTTAACAAAAATTATAAATTATAATTTTGTAACGTTTGCAGCCTGCATACCACGAGCGCCTTCTGTTAAGTCGTATGTTACAGCCTGTCCTTCTTCAAGGGATTTGAATCCTTCACCATTGATAGCGGAGAAATGTACAAATACGTCTGCACCGTCTTCACCAGTGATAAATCCGTAACCTTTTTCTGCGTTGAACCATTTTACAGTTCCCTTGTTCATGTTGTTACCTCCATAAAAAATAAAAAAATTATATAGTTTCTGGCAAATAAAAAAATCACCAGATTTTACAGATTATATACTGTTATATAATCTCTAAAAACCAGTGACTATACATTAAATAATCCAGATATGAACTGATTATATCTCCCGCATTTTGAATTGTCAAGCAAAAAAGACTGCACATCAGTAAAAAAAGGCTTTATAAAAGAAGAAGTTTCGTGTATTATGTATATCAGAAAGTTATTGTCAAACGACAACGAAGGGAGAGAATTGCATGGGTATTCTGATTCAGGGAGGACGTATCGTAGATGCGGCTACTGACACTGATAAAAAAGGCGATATTTATCTGGAAGATGGCGTGATCACCGAGATCGGTGAGAAACTTAAAATAAAAGATAAAAGCGACAAAGTAATAGATGCGAAGGGATGTCTGGTAATGCCGGGACTGATCGATCTTCACGTTCATTTCAGAGATCCGGGACAGACACAGAAAGAGGATATAGAGACAGGTTCCCGGGCTGCTGCAAGAGGTGGTGTGACAACGGTTGTTGCAATGCCGAATACAACACCGGTAATTGACAGTCCGGATCGTGTAAATTATGTGCATAATAAGGCAAAACAGCTTGCCGGCATTCATGTGCTCCAGGCAGGTGCCATTACGCAGGGGGAGAAGGGACAGGAACTTTCTGATATCGAAGGAATGGTAAAAGCGGGAATCCCGGCATTATCTGAAGACGGCAAATCTGTTATGAATACCAGACTTTGCAAAGAAGCTATGGAAGTGGCAGAGAAATTCAATGTTCCGATTTTTGCTCACTGTGAGGATATTGATCTGCGCGGTGATGGATGTATGAATGAGGATGAGAATGCGCGGAGACTTGGTCTGCCAGGTATCTGCAATGCAGTTGAGGATGTGATCGCAGCGAGAGATATTCTTCTTGCCAGAGAGACAGGGGCAAGACTGCATCTGTGCCATTGTTCCACAGAAGGTGTTGCGAAGATGATGGAGATTGTGAAGGAAGAGGGATTGGACAATATCACAGCAGAGGTTTGCCCGCATCATTTTATCCTCACTTCCGATGATATTAAATGTGATGATCCAAACTATAAGATGAACCCTCCTCTTCGTACGAAGAAAGATGTAGATGCACTGATCCGAGGACTGAAGGATGGTTCCTTTAAAGTGATCAGTACAGATCATGCACCTCATGCAGTGCCGGAGAAGACAGGCTCTATCCGGAATGCGGCTTTTGGCATTGTGGGAATTGAGACAAGCTTTGCATTGTCTTATACTGCACTTGTAGAAACTGGAATTCTTACAATCTCACAGCTTATTGAGAAAATGAGCTGGAACCCAGCACAGATTCTGGGAAGTGACAGAGGTACACTTCAGAAGGGACATCCGGCAGACATTGTCATTGCAGACATTGATCACGAATATAAAATAGATAAAAATGAATTTGCTTCCAAAGGACGCAACACACCATTTGACGGATGGAAAGTAAAGGGAAAAATTCTCTATACAATCTGTGATGGAAAAGTTGTATACCAGAATGCATAAAAATACCATATCAATATTCAGGAGGAAAGACTCATGATCAACAAACTTATTGAAAACATTAAAAAAACAAACGCTCCTATCGTAGTAGGACTGGATCCGATGCTCAACTATATCCCGCAGCATATTCAGAAGAAAGCTTTTTCTGAACTGGGGGAAACATTAGAGGGAGCAGCAGAAGCTATCTGGCAGTATAATAAAGGAATCGTTGATGCGATCAGTGATCTGATCCCTGCAGTGAAACCACAGATCGCAATGTATGAGCAGTTTGGTATTCCGGGCTTAATGGCATATAAGAACACCATTGATTATTGCAAAGAAAAAGGTCTGGTAGTTATTGGAGATATCAAACGAGGTGACATTGGTTCCACATCTGCTGCATATGCAGTCGGACATCTGGGTAAAGTTCAGGTGGGAAGTAACAGAATCGCAGGTTTTGACGAAGATTTTGCGACAATCAATCCATATATGGGATCTGACAGTGTCAACCCGTTTATCGATGTATGTAAAGAAGAGAACAAAGGGCTTTTTGTACTCGTAAAAACATCCAATCCGTCCAGCGGAGAGTTTCAGGACAGAATCATTGACGGACGTCCGCTTTATGAGTGGGTTGGAGAGAAGGTTGCCCAGTGGGGAGAATCACATATGGGAAATGAATACAGCTATGTAGGTGCTGTAGTAGGTGCAACCTATCCGGAAATGGGAAAAACTCTCCGTAAGATCATGCCGAAAACCTTCATCCTGGTACCGGGATATGGTGCACAGGGCGGAAAAGGTGCCGATCTTGTTCATTTCTTTAATGAAGACGGACTTGGTGCGATCGTCAATTCCTCCAGAGGAATCATTGCAGCTTACAAACAGGAAAAATATGCTTCCTTTGGTGAATTAAATTATGCAGATGCATCCCGCCAGGCGGTAAAAGATATGATCGAAGACATCAGTACTGCTTTAAACAATCGCTAGGAGGCATGAAATGAGCGAAAAGACAAGAGAAATCTGCACTGTTGTAAGTCAGGAGAGCATTGGTGCAGGCATTTACAGTATGTGGATCCAGACTGACAGAATTGCAGCAGATGCGAAACCAGGACAGTTTGTATCTCTTTATACAAATGATAAATCCAAAATTCTTCCCAGACCGATCAGTCTTTGTGAGATTGACAAAGAAAATGGCCGTCTTCATCTGGTTTACAGAGTGACCGGACAGGGAACCGGAACCGATGAATTTTCACAGATGAAAGCCGGAGATACCATTCCGGTACTGGGACCTCTGGGAAATGGTTTTCCTGTAGAGAAGGCTGAGGGGAAAAAAGTTTTCCTTATGGGTGGTGGAATCGGTGTTCCTCCGATCCTGGAACTTGCAAAGCAGATGAAATGTGAGAAAAAACAGATCATTGCAGGATACAGGGACTGTCATACGTTCCTCAGAGAGGAATTTGAGGCGGCGGGAACACTTTATATTGCCACAGAGGATGGCAGTGTGGGAACAAAGGGCAATGTTATGGATGCTATCAGAGAGAATGCTCTGGAAGCGGACGTGATCTATGCCTGCGGACCAACTCCGATGCTTCGTGCAATCAAGAAATATGCCGAAGAAAATGGGATTGAATGTTATATTTCCCTGGAGGAACGTATGGCATGCGGAATCGGTGCCTGCCTTGCCTGTGTGTGCAAATCCAGAGAAAAAGATGCACATAGCAATGTGAATAATAAGAGAATCTGCAAGGATGGCCCGGTATTTCTTTCTACGGAGGTGGAAATCTGATGGATATGAGTGTAAATATTGCCGGCGT
>OGQB01002921.1_pt1 | contig 11702 bp, 10 predicted proteins | sample 1553071 | NCBI WGS metagenome assembly OGQB01 (sample SAMEA2580284, study PRJEB22360) | human gut metagenome | biome: human gut; feature: human-associated habitat; material: faeces | place: Denmark | collected 2008/2010
TCATAACAGCAGATCCTATAATTATACAGCTGAAAGAGATTTCTTAGATATTAAAGGTCTCATATGATTTGAATTTAATTATTAAAATATCTCCATACTAGTTCTAACCCCTTTACGACGGATTTACAATTATACACATTTAATCCCTTAATTCAAAAAAATATTTCCACTACATTAAATATTAATCAATATTATACTAAATGTTCAGTATTTGAATATACTTGTTTTTTATTTATTGTCCTTAATTTAGCGGAATACAAATATATTTGCAGAAAATATTCATTATTTTCCCTAACTTTGCAGTGATAAATCTCACCAAAATGGAATTCGACGTAGAAGAACTAAAAAAAGCACTAATAGAGAAGTGCGAGAGTGAAGGTATACTGTATGCAATGGTTGCGATAGACCGACGTACGAAAGAAGTTATTCTTCCCGATACACTACAAGGAGCTTTGAAACATCCGGAATACCTTGTGTGTACTTGTAAGAAGGTGGAAGACAAATATATAGTGGAGGAGATCACGAAAACGTAACTCTCCTCCAGTCTTTTATGTTTTACTCAGCAAGTAGTCCGCTAAGCAAATCGTTGTTCTTGCAGATAAGGATTCATGTTACCTGTTGTTTTAGTAGCTCTGTTTTGAATTAATGTATCTCTTTACTCGCATCCCCAATATACGATGCAGCCCCTTTATCTATAAACAGTTCTACATTCTGTGCATGATGAGCGATATAAGCCGCAGGACCCGTATCTCCCGAATTACAGATTTCCTCCACCACATCCGCCTTATTCTTTCCGGTAATCAGAAAAATAACATGACGGGCATTCAGAATAGGATATCCGGTCATTGCAATACGCTTCTGCCCGTTGCAGGGATGAATACTGACTACATAACTGGAAGTGGAAGTCAAGAGATTCTCCTGTCCTGGAAAAATAGAGGAAGTATGCCCGTCGTCTCCCGCTCCAAGCAGCACAATGTCAAACTCAGGCCAGCCCAATCTGTATGGCAGTTGCTGTTTCACCAATTCGGAGTAACGAACCGCCTCTTTCACCGGCTTAGCTTCGCCACGGATGCGGAATACGTTTTCATAAGGAATGGGGGCTATCCCAAGAAGGAGATTACGCATCATTCCATAATTACTGTCAGAGTCTTCGGGAGGCACACAACGTTCGTCCACCCAATAGATTTTCATACGGTTCCAAGGAGTGATATCCAGATATTCATTCGCCCATAAATCGAACATCAAAGCGGGGGTATTACCTCCACTGACTGCGATGTTGAATATTCTGTCCGGCTCCTCATTCATGAGTTCCACCAGACGAAGTATCAACGCGCGTGAGGTTTCAATCGACGAGGGAAAAACTGCTAATTTCATAATTCACAATATTGATCTGTGTTCGTCAAATTCTTACAAGGATTCGTCCAGTCGGCCCCATGCTCGTGCATCATTGCTTCACTTTCTAGAGGTCCCCACGTGCCTGCCGGATAGCCGTACAAAGGTGCGTCAGGGTTTTCTTTCCAATAGCGGAGAACCGGGTCAAAGAATTTCCATGAGGCTTCTACTGCATCGCTGCGAGTAAATAAGGTCGGGTCGCCCTGAATACAGTCGTCTATCAGGCGTGCGTAAGCGTCGCCACTCGGCACTCCGCCTAACTGTGCATAACTGAAATCCATTGTCACCTGACGGACTTCGAAACCTGCACCGGGCACTTTCATTCCAATCTTAAGCACTATTCCTTCGTTGGGTTGCAAACGAAGAATCAATTTATTAGCTCGCGGACAGTTACCGCCGGAGCAGCGAAACATCTGATGAGGTGTTTCACGGAAATGAACGACGATTTCCGTCACCTTCGTCGGCATTTGCTTGCCGGTACGAATGTAGAACGGGACACCGCTCCAACGCCAGTTACTGATACCCAGCTTCATGGCTATGTAAGTTTCCGTACGTGATTCGGAAGCTACTCCCTTTTCTTCACGATAACCTTTCTTGTTACCGGAAGCCGTATATTGTCCACGAACGATGTGCTCGTTCAAATCTTCTTCAGTAAGCGGCGTGAGAGACTCGTAGACTTTCACCACTTCATTCCGGAAATTGTCCGCATTAAAGACAGCAGGTGGTTCCATAGCTGTAAGAGCTACAAGCTGGATAAGATGATTCTGTACCATGTCGCGCAAGGCACCCGCCGTTTCGTAGAACCCGCCGCGTTGCTCGATACCGAGGTTCTCGACGGCTGTAATTTCTACGTAGTCGATATAGTTACGATTCCAGAGAGGTTCGAAGACACCGTTGGCAAAACGGAACGCAAGCACGTTTTGTGCAGTTTCCTTGCCAAGAAAATGGTCGATACGGTAAATCTGGTGTTCGTTGAAGACAGAAGCATAGATACGGTTCAACTCACGTGCCGATTCGAGATCGTAACCGAAAGGTTTCTCGACGATGATACGTGAATGAGGAGTATTTAGTCCGGCAGCCTTCAGATGCAGAGGAACTACACCGTAAAGCGAAGGCGGAGTGGCAAGGTAAAACAACAAATTATCCGGATCTACCTCGTTAGTTAATTCCACGAGACGTTCGCGGAGTAAGGGGTAACCTTCTTCCTTTGCAGGGTCCAGCGGCAAGTAATACAGGTGAGAGACAAAAGAAGACATAAGAACAGTATCCTGTTCGTCTGCCTTGACGAATTGTTGCAGTTCTTCCAATATATAAGAACGATAGTTCTCGTCGGAGTATATCGTACGCCCGATGCCGAGTATAGAGAAATCTCCTGTAAGCCGCTTGTCGCGGTATAAGGAGTAGAGTGCAGGCATCAGTTTACGCTTGGTCAGGTCACCCGACGCACCGAAAATAATCATTGCAAATTTATCCATTGTCGCTTTTTTATTTCTACTTATCAAACAATCTTGTTACTTGAAAATACCTATTTATTATACATTATATGTTCCAGATTTCGTATCGCCTCCGTGTCCTGTCCAGTTTTCATGGAAGAACTGTCCGCGCAACTCATCTTTTCGTTCGAATGTATGCGCGCCGAAGTAGTCGCGCTGCGCTTGCACAAGGTTAGCGGGCAAATCGGCAGAAGTGAGTGAATAGAAATAATTCAAAGCAGAAGAAAAAGCCGGAACGGGCAGTTCTTCTTTCATCGCTTCTGCAACGAGACTCTTCCAACCGGAAAGCAACGTCTTGATTTCTTCCCGGAAATAAGGAGCCAGCAACAAGTGCTTAGGTTTATCGGGTGCTTCGAAAGCGGCAGCAATATCGTTGAGGAATACACTACGAATGATACATCCGCCACGCCACATACGAGCAATGGAGGCCAGATCAAGATGCCAGTCGAAAGCATCGGAAGCACGTTGCAACACGGCGAATCCCTGTGCATAAGAGACTAGTTTAGAAGCATAAAGGGCGGAAAAGATATTCTTTACAAGTTCCGCCTTATTATATATAGGTTGTGTATGTTGACACTGGAATTGTTTGGAAGCCAGACGACGCAGGTCTTTTTGTGCGGAAAGGCTGCGTTCGAATACTGCCGTGGCAATCAGCCCCAACGGCATAGCTAGTTCCATAGCATTAATAACCGACCATTTACCGGTTCCTTTCTGTCCTGCTGCATCCAGAATCTTATCAATAAGATATCCCCCGGTTTTGTCTTTATGACGGAGAATGTTGGCAGTGATTTCAATCAGATAGCTGCGCAGCTTTCCTTCATTCCAACGGGCGAACACATCCGCCATTTCTTCATTATTCAAATCAATCAGATTCTTCATCACCCAATAAGCTTCGGCAATCAACTGCATATCACCGTACTCAATACCATTGTGAATCATCTTCACAAAATGTCCCGAACCGGCAGGGCCTACCCATTGGCAACACGGTGTACCATCCGGTGCTTTTGCTGCAATACTCTGAAGAATCGGCTTCACTTCCGACCATGCTTTTTCCGAACCACCGGGCATGATAGACGCACCGTTCAACGCTCCTTCTTCCCCTCCGGACACACCACTACCGACGAAAAGAAAACCTTTCGATTCGGCCAGTTTGACACGCCGGTTGGTATCTTCATAATTGGAGTTACCACCGTCGATAAGAATATCTCCGGGCGAAAGCAACGGAAAAAGTTGTTCCATCAATTCGTCTACCGGACTTCCGGCACGAACCATCATCATTATTTTACGAGGGGTAGCTATCGAATCAACGAATGCTTTTATATCTGTGAATCCTTCAATATTTTTACCTTTTGCACGGCTATTCATAAAGCGGTCTACGACTCCTTCTTCCACTCCGGGAACAGTACGGTTGTAAACTGATACATACCAGCCTTTACTCTCCATATTTAATGCTAAATTCTCGCCCATTACAGCCAAGCCGATTAGCCCGATATCTGTTTTATTCTGATTTGTCATAACTTGTATATTTTGATATAATGTTTATCATAGTAACACTTGAAAAGAACATTTGTTCGCAATATTTAGATTAAAACATTATTTTTGTGGTCTACAAATAAAAACAAGGATGAAGAAGATTAAAATCGGCTTATTGCCGCGTATCATTATCGCTATCATACTAGGTATTGCTATCGGTACAGTTTTCCCGGCACCACTGGTACGGATATTTGTTACATTCAACGGTATTTTCAGTGAGTTTCTCAACTTTTCCATTCCACTGATTATCGTCGGACTGGTCACTGTGGCTATTGCCGACATTGGTAAAGGTGCGGGAAAGATGTTGCTTGTCACCGCACTCATTGCATACGGTGCTACGTTGTTTTCAGGTTTTCTCTCCTATTTCACAGGAGTCACAGTATTCCCATCACTCATCGAACCGGGCGTGCCGCTCGAAGAAGTAAGCGAAGCACAAGGAATTCTTCCCTACTTCTCCGTCTCCATTCCTCCGCTGATGAATGTAATGACCGCGTTAATTTTCGCTTTTACGCTGGGGTTGGGGCTCGCCTCCCTGAACAGCGATGCGCTAAAAAACGTGGCAAGGGACTTCCAGGAGATCATCGTCCGCATGATTAGTGCTGTCATTCTGCCGTTGCTTCCGCTTTATATCTTCGGTATTTTTCTAAACATGACGCACTCCGGACAAGTATACGCTATCTTAATGGTATTTATCAAAATTATCGGAGTAATTTTCATTCTTCATATCTTCCTGCTGGTTTTCCAATATTCCATTGCAGCATTATTCGTGCGCAAAAATCCGTTTAAACTGCTCGGAAAGATGATGCCGGCATATTTCACGGCTTTAGGCACACAATCTTCAGCAGCCACTATCCCCGTCACACTGGAGCAGACGAAGAAGAACGGAGTATCCTCAGACATTGCCGGCTTCGTTATTCCACTATGCGCCACGATTCACCTGTCGGGCAGTACTCTGAAAATCGTAGCCTGTGCACTGGCATTGATGATGATGCAGGGAATACCGTTCGACTTTCCCCTATTTGCCGGGTTTATCTTTATGCTGGGGATTACAATGGTAGCTGCACCGGGTGTTCCTGGAGGAGCAATCATGGCGGCACTAGGTATCTTGCAGTCCATGCTCAGCTTCGATGAATCAGCACAAGCATTGATGATTGCTCTTTACATTGCCATGGACAGTTTCGGAACAGCTTGCAACGTAACCGGAGATGGAGCTATTGCTTTGATTATCGACAAAATAATGGGCAAAAACCGTGCTGAACGACTGTGCTGAAAAATAAATTGAAAGAGGTTTGCATATACTGCAAAAAATGTCGACATTTGCGCCCGTATTATTCCAAATAAACAATTATAACGTATGAAAAAAGCCCTAATATCAGGCATTACCGGACAAGACGGTTCGTATCTTGCCGAATTACTTTTGCAAAAAGGTTACGAAGTTCACGGTATCCTTCGTCGTTCTTCGTCGTTCAATACGGGACGTATCGAACATTTATATTTTGATGAATGGGTGCGCGACATGAAACAGAAACGTACGATCAATCTGCATTATGGGGATATGACAGATTCCAGTTCGTTAATCCGTATCATTCAACAAGTGCAACCTGATGAAATTTACAACCTGGCTGCCCAAAGCCACGTAAAGGTATCATTTGATGTTCCGGAATATACTGCCGAAGCGGACGCTATCGGTACGCTCCGTATGCTCGAAGCGGTACGGATTCTGGGACTGGAAAAGAAAACCCGTATCTATCAGGCTTCCACTTCCGAGTTGTTCGGTAAAGTGCAGGAAGTTCCACAGAAAGAGACAACTCCGTTCTATCCCCGTTCTCCGTACGGGGTAGCCAAACAATATGGTTTCTGGATTACCAAAAACTATCGCGAAAGCTACGGTATGTTTGCCGTAAACGGTATCTTGTTCAACCACGAAAGCGAACGCCGTGGCGAGACTTTTGTTACCCGCAAAATATCTCTGGCTGCCGCCCGCATCGCACAGGGCGAACAGGACAAGCTGTATCTAGGTAATCTGGATGCACGCCGAGATTGGGGATACGCCAAAGATTACGTAGAATGTATGTGGCTGATTCTGCAGCATGACGTTCCAGAAGATTTCGTAATCGCTACTGGAGAAATGCATACGGTACGCGAATTTGCTACGCTAGCTTTCAAGGAAGCAGGCATCGAACTCCGCTGGGAAGGCGAGGGCATAAATGAAAAGGGAATTGACGTAGACACCGGCAAGCCATTGGTAGAAGTTGACCCCAAATATTTCCGTCCATCGGAAGTTGAACAGTTGTTAGGCGACCCGACCAAAGCAAGAACATTGCTGGGTTGGAATCCGTGCAAGACTTCATTTGAAGAACTGGTCCGTATCATGGTACGCCACGACATGGAAAAGGTGAAACGCATGATCGCGAACAAACATTAAACGGAAGAATGGAAAAGAATGCAAAAATATATGTAGCAGGACACCACGGTCTCGTGGGTTCTGCTATCTGGAAAAATTTGCAGAATAAAGGATACACGAATCTGGTAGGCCGCACTCACAAGGAGCTTGACCTGCTCGACAGTGTATCTGTCCGCCAGTTTTTCGATGAAGAACAGCCGGAATATGTATTCCTTGCTGCTGCCTTCGTTGGCGGCATCATGGCAAACAGTATCTACCGCGCCGACTTTATCTACAAAAATCTGCAAATCCAACAGAATGTCATCGGGGAAAGTTTCCGCCACAACATAAAAAAGCTACTCTTTCTCGGCAGTACCTGTATTTATCCACGTGACGCCAAGCAACCGATGAAAGAGGATGTATTACTTACTTCTCCGTTGGAATATACCAACGAGCCGTATGCCATCGCCAAGATTGCCGGTCTGAAGATGTGTGAAAGTTTCAACCTGCAATATGGAACAAACTACATCGCTGTGATGCCGACCAACTTATATGGTCCGAATGATAACTTCGATTTGGAACGCAGCCATGTACTGCCTGCTATGATCCGCAAGATTCATCTGGCCCACTGCCTGAAAGAAGGCAACTGGGAGGCTGTCCGAAAGGATATGAACCTGCGCCCGGTAGAAGGTATCAACGGAGACAGTCCGAAAGAAGAAATTCTGGCTATCCTAAGCAAATATGGTATCAGTGAAACGGAAGTGACATTGTGGGGTACGGGAACTCCTCTCCGCGAGTTCCTTTGGAGTGAAGAAATGGCAGACGCCAGTGTATTCGTCATGGAACACGTTGACTTCAAAGATACATATAAAGAAGGTAGCAAGGATATCCGTAACTGTCATATCAACATCGGAACAGGTAAGGAAATCACTATTCGACAACTTGCCGAGCGGATCGTAGAGACAGTAGGCTATCAAGGCAAACTGACTTTCGACAGCAGTAAACCGGACGGCACGATGCGTAAGCTAACCGATCCTTCGAAACTGCACGCACTGGGTTGGCATCACAAAATCGAAATCGAGGAAGGTGTGCGAAAGATGTATGAATGGTACTTGAAATAAAAAATCAAACAATCTGTTGATATGCTATCAGTATAATTATTTTAGCTTATAGCATATCACAGACTCACTCTTCTCTCCACCCTCTCCAAAAATTCTTCATAGTTAATTTTCCATTCTTAATTTAATTGCTATATTTGCACAATTTAATACCAAATGTGCAAAAACAATGGAACAAAGTTTTATAGCTTACATTGAGAATAGTATCAAGAACAATTGGGATTTGGATGCCCTGACAGATTACAAGGGAGCCACCCTTCAGTATAAAGATGTAGCCCGCAAAATCGAAAAACTCCATATAATTTTTGAGGAAAGTGGAATCCGCAAAGGAGATAAGATTGCCGTATGCGGAAGAAACAGCTCCCATTGGGGAGTAACTTTCCTTGCTACACTGACGTACGGAGCAGTAATCGTTCCTATTCTCCACGAGTTTAAAGCAGACAATGTACACAATATCGTCAACCATTCCGAAGCCAAACTGCTGTTTGTAGGAGATATGGTATGGGAAAACCTGAACGAATCGGCAATGCCACTACTCGAAGGTATCCTGATGATGAATGACTTCACCCTGCTGGTATCCCGTAGTGAACGGTTAACTCACGCACGCGAACATTTGAATGAAATGTTCGGCAAAAAATATCCGAAAAATTTCCGTAGAGAACATATCGAATACCACAAAGACGAACCCGAAGAATTAGCCGTTATCAATTATACTTCCGGAACGACCAGTTATTCAAAAGGAGTAATGCTCCCCTATCGTAGTTTGTGGTCGAATACTAAATTTGCATTTGAAGTATTGGAGTTGGAAGCCGGAGACAAGATTGTATCCATGCTTCCTATGGCGCACATGTACGGACTGGCTTTCGAATTTCTTTATGAGTTCTCCGTAGGATGTCACATCTACTTCCTGACCCGTATGCCAAGTCCGAAAATCATTTTCCAGGCATTTGAAGAAGTAAAACCCAGTTTGATCGTTGCCGTCCCACTGATTATCGAAAAGATTATCAAGAAGAGTGTACTTCCGAAGTTGGAGACTCCGGCCATGAAAATATTACTGAAAGTACCTATTATCAACGATAAGATTAAAGCAACGGTACGCGAAGAAATGATTAAGGCGTTCGGCGGAAACTTCAAAGCAGTTATCGTAGGGGGTGCAGCTTTCAATCAGGAAGTTGAGCAATTCCTGAAAATGATTGATTTTCCTTATACAGTAGGTTATGGAATGACAGAATGTGGTCCGATTATCTGCTATGAAGATTGGAGAAGGTTCAAACCCGGCTCTTGCGGAAAAGCTGTACCACGTATGGATGTACAGGTTCTATCTTCCGACCCGGAAAACATCGTAGGAGAAATAGTTTGTAAAGGACCGAATGTTATGCTGGGATATTACAAGAATGAAGAAGCTACAAAAGAAGTTATAGATAAAGACGGCTGGCTGCACACAGGAGACCTGGCGTTGAAAGATGCGGAAGGAAATATTACAATCAAGGGACGCAGCAAAAACTTATTGCTCAGTGCCAGCGGACAGAATATTTATCCGGAAGAAATAGAAGACAAGTTGAACAACCTGCCCTATGTGGCCGAAAGTATTATTGTCCAGCAGAACGAAAAACTCGTCGGACTTGTTTATCCGGACTTTGATGATGCTTTTGCCCACGGTTTGAAGAACGAGGACATTGAACGGGTTATGGAAGAAAACCGAGTGGCGTTGAATGCTATGTTGCCGGCATATAGTCAGATCTCAAAAATGAAGATTTATCCGGAAGAATTTGAAAAGACGCCGAAAAAGAGTATTAAGCGTTATCTGTATCAGGAAGCGAAAGGATAATTATCCTCCCATGCATTTCCACCTGAACCGAGAAAAAAGAAATCAAGAGAAAGAGAAATATATTAAAAATGAAGATAAGAAAAACAATCCTCACGGCAGCTATTCTCATGGCTGCCGTTTGTTTGCCGGCACAGAACAAGAGTGCGGGTATCAATATTTCCATTTGGAAAGATATATGTACGCAGCCGCATGACAGTACGCAGACGACCTATGTCAATATCGGTCTGCTTTCTACGTTGAACCGCCTGAATGGTGTCGGTATCAATGCATTGGGAAGTGTAGTGCATGGCGACATGAATGGAGTGCAAATCACAGGTTTGGCTAACTTGGCAGGGGGAACAATGCGCGGTGTTCAGATAGTACCATACCGCGGGTGTCAGCAATATCAGCGGTGACAATACCATAGGACTTTCTACTGCCGGATTAGTAAATATTACCGGAGACGGTACAAAAGGGGTAATTATTGCCGGTCTTACCAGTATCGGAGGAGATAATACTTCGGGAGTGATGATGAGCGGTTTTATGAATGTGACAGGAAACATGGCTTCGGGCTTCCAGTTCTCCGGCGCAGCCAATATCACCGGACAGAGTTATAACGGTATGGTAACATCCGGACTACTGAATGTGGTGGGCGAAGATATGAATGGTTTGCAGATTGCAGGTATTGCCAATATTACTGCCCGAAAACTGAATGGCTTACAGATCGCTTTATGCAACTATGCAACAAAAGCCCGTGGTTTACAAATTGGTCTGGTCAATTATTATAGGGAAGATATGAAAGGCTTGCAACTGGGTCTGGTCAATGCCAATCCTGATACGAAAGTGCAAATGATGCTGTATGGTGGCAATTCTACAGCTGCCAACATCGGTGTGCGTTTCAAGAACCAGCTGTTCTATACAATTCTGGGAGTCGGTTCCATGTATCAGGACTTAAATGACAAGTTCTCAGCCAGCGCCTCCTATCGTGCTGGTATTTCCTTCCCTGTTTATAAAGGACTATCTATCAGCGGAGATCTTGGTTATCAACACATTGAAGCATTCGACAATAAGGATGAAGTAATTCCAAAACGCCTATATGCACTGCAAGCCCGTGCCAATCTGGAATATCAGTTTACTCCAAAATTCGGTATTTTTGCAACGGGTGGTTACGGACTTACCCGGTTCTATAATAAATCAAGCAATTACGATAAAGGTGTTATCATTGAAGCAGGCATTGTTCTTTTCTAAAAAAGAATGTATGTATAGCAAACAGTATACAAAATAGTGAACGGTGAACAAGTTGCTTTATTACGTTGCAACTTATTCACCGTTCATTGTTAATCACTACTTACTATTCTTTTATATCTTCTCTTTTATCAATCCGGTACGATAAGCAACAAGTAGCTTTTTTAAATCCTGAATCTGCGTTACCAGCTCTTTTCCTTTATCAGTATCTTTCACCATCATTCGTTGTGAATTGAATTCCAGTACAAAATTGGTAGACTTAATATCCAGCCCTTCCTCAATTGCTTTCTGCCGCGACTGGAATGGTTCATGCTGTACAAGCTGCATACCGTGAGAATGGTAAACAAGCGTATATCCTGCAATCCCTGTTTCCGGCTGATAAGCCTTTGAAAATCCACCGTCAATCACAAAAAGTTTGCCGTTAGCTTTCATCGGCTGTTCGCCCTGAATAGTCTTTACCGGCACATGACCATTGATGATATGCGAATGAGGACCCGAAGCACCAAATTCTTCCAGAATCCGGTCACAAATATCCTCACGATTACGCAATGTATAATAATGCCCTTTCTTCTCTTTGTGCAGTTCTTTATCTTCTACAAAATAGCGCTCAAAAGTAGCCATTTTATCTTTATCAAACAGAGGAGCTTCAGGACCGCACCACATATACCAAATATAGTCCATAGCAAATTCCTTATCCTCCTCTCCTTCTTCATCGAAGTACGCAGTACGAA
>OGQB01002926.1_pt1 | contig 11682 bp, 11 predicted proteins | sample 1553071 | NCBI WGS metagenome assembly OGQB01 (sample SAMEA2580284, study PRJEB22360) | human gut metagenome | biome: human gut; feature: human-associated habitat; material: faeces | place: Denmark | collected 2008/2010
GGAAGTAAAAAAAGTGTTGATAATAAATCGACACAGAATGCGGGCGATTGTATTACAGTTTCTATTCCGGAATCATTCGAAAGTTTGTCTGGTATGAATGCAGATAATCTTATGGATTATTTAAAAACTAATGGTGATGGAAACTATGAAGAACTAAAAATTGCTGATGGACTAGTTAAGATTTCAGTTACAGAAGAACAGGCTAATTATTGGAAGAATTATGCTAAAGATAAGGTAGATGCACAGTTATCGACTTTAACGAATGTCAGTTCTAAGTATAGTGCATCCTGCAGTGATTCTTTTGATGTGATTAATGTATATTATGACACTATAATATCGTTCAAAGAAGCCTTTGCATATGTTGGGAAAACAGCTATTTATTGTGCTTTATATCAACTTTTTAATGGGCAGAAAGATTATACGATTACTTTAGATGTTTATAATGTAGATACAGGAAAATTAGTTGCTGGAGGTAATTTAGAAAAGGATGATGTTTCATATGGTGATACAGAATGGAAAGCCAGTTATATACTTGATGATAAAGAAGCTGGTGAACTTGAATCGAAATATGAGGATGAAGGAGAAGTGATTGATATAAAATCATCCTTTATTGATGGAATGAGTGTAATCAATATTCTTCAGGCAGCAGCTGGAAACGATTATCAATATATTTAGATAGTGATGGCACTGTTCAATTAAAAGTTACAGAGTCGCAAAAAAATACTTTGATCGAAAATATGAATCAATATTTAAGTTCTGTAAGTGAGCAGTTTAAGAATTTAGGAGATGGATATGATATAAGCTGGAATACTGATTTTTCTGAAATCAGCTATAAGTTTGATTCTGCTCTTAGCAAGCAGGATCAGAGTAATTATTTTACATATACAGAAACTATAGGTATGCTAAATCAATTGCTAAAAGGGGATAGTAATTCCTATTATATTGATCTTAGTATTTATAACAGTTCTTCAGGTGAATTGGTTTCAAAGGGTAATACTAAAGATGGAATTACATGGAATATAGGAGAATAATTATGCAAATGAATTATTATGAGAATTTATGGATTGAATTACCTGACGGTATACAGAAAATGACAGAGGATGAGAAAAAGTTATTTTTATCCACAGATGTCATTAGATTTTGCATGGATAGATAAAAATAGTTCTAACATCTACTGCATAAAACGCCAGTTAGAAGTGAGTTTAGAAAAGAAAAATGTAAAAAGTAGAATTGCAGCATATGATGAGTATTACAAAAGAATGTGTCCAGGTTATCAGCGTGGAGAAATATTAATGAGAAGGGAGAAGCTTTTTAATTTAGGAATCTTGTCTTATAAAACTAATACTCCAAAAAGTATGAGATTTAATGTTTTGGGATTAATGAATTATATGAATACGGAACTGTTGATTGGAATGAGTTGCGACTTGGAAAATGCTTTTGATGCATTGCCAAAATTCACAGCAATGCTACAATCAATAGAAGTAAATGAATAAAGGATGACGAAGTATGGATAAATATGACTGGATTACCACGGTATTCTCTGACTGGGCTTTTACCTTTGTTACCAGCTTTCTGTATTATCAGGATTATGATGCATTGGAGGAAGCAGAACGGAATGTGTACCGAAAAGGAATGGAATGTTTTGGCGGCATTGCACCGACTTACCACATAGAACTTTTGGATAAGCCCACCATTGTCTGGGATTTCCATTCCCTGATGCTCGCCATTCAGATGATGTTTTCCTTTATGATAACGGATGAAAACTCTACGCTGAAACTGTGCAAGCACTGTGGAAAGATATTTGTAGCCAGCCGCTCCAATGTGCAGTTCTGTTCTCCGCAATGTAAAAATCAACATAATGTATATATGTGTCGGGCGAAAAAGGATGAAGAATAAACAACATAGAAATATCAAGGGAGGAACATAATGATAGTATATATATATATATGATGACAAAGAAGGAAAAACAAATGCCATTTCCATAGACAAAAAAACATGGTGGATGAAGATTTGGAATTTTTTAATGACCACAGTATCCGAAAAGTTTGGCACTCCGGCGAAGAAGAATGGTATCTTTCGGTTGTTGATGTCGTACAGGTACTGACTGATAGTTCTGACCCCAAACAATATATCAAGAAGATGCGTGCCCGTGACAAAGCACTTAAATCCAAGTGGGGTACAATTTGTACCCCACTTCAAATGTTAGCACCTGATGGGAAGATGCGAAAAACACAGGCTGCCAACACAGAAGGAATTCTTAGAATCATTCAGTCAATTCCTTCACCAAAAGCTGAGCCATTTAAAACATTGCTGGCAAAAGTTGGTGCAGAAAGATTGGAAGAAATTGCTGATCCGGAGAAAGCAATGGAACGTGCGGTTGCTACATATAAAGCAAAAGGGTATTCAGATGAATGGCAAAATGCAGGTATAAAGGAATCAAAAGAATTTGCAGCACTTACCAATATTCTTACCATCGCATGGTCATTTTTATGGTTATTTTTAGAAAATCTCCTTCCCATCGCTGTAAAAATTATAGCTGCTTTTATATTCGATGTCTATCGCCCCTGTGAAAAATAGGGCGAATATTTTTCTCTATATCTCCTCTATGTAAATATTGATCGCAAGATGTATAAACATATGATATTCCCGCAGATCGACGCCGGTAATCTCTTCAATTTTATTGATTCGATATAAAAATGAATTACGATGGATATGCAGTTGAGCCGCACTGTCAGACGTACTACATAAATTTCGGATATATACTTTCAATGTATCCAGAAAATCCGTTGAATGCTTTTTATCATATTCTCTGAGTTTTTCGATAACCGGAGATATGTAATTATTTCGCGGCATTTCATTTATCCGCGGCATCAAAATAGCCGGAAGATAATAATCTTTATAAAAATGGATTCGGCTATGTGCGTCTAGTCTTTTTCCGATACACATAGCGTCTGTCGCCTGTATTTTATAATCTCCGATATCAAGCAGATTTTCAAACAAGTTGCTGACACCACAGTGGGCGTTAAATTTGCACAAAAAAATATATAATTCATTAGAAGCCATCTGCGTCATTTTCGGAAGAAGACTATACTGTAATATATAAAGCACACGATCTTGGATCAAAAGCATCTGGTCGGAAAATAAGTTTTGAAAATATTTACTGATGTAAGACAGCACGTTCTTCTCAGAAGATGAATTCGTATTTACTGTAATAATGCGGTAAGGAGGTTTCGGAAAGAAACGACAGTTCTTCCGCCACAAGTCTAACTGTTTCTCCGATACGATCCTACCGTTAAACAATTCATTGATAAATGTTTTAAGATAAACCGATTCCATGCTGCTTTCCGAAGTTTTCCCCTTTAACATAAGACTGCACGCTTCCTGGATAATGCTCATCGCCTTCATCCGTTCCTCCGTGATCTCCCCCTTTTTACATTGCATGACAACATAACCTTCTACGATATTGTTAATCTTTATAACCCCTAAAATCTTCGGAAATTCTTCTGTCGCCGCTCCCCAGTCAACTATATAAGGTGCTTCCTTTTCATTTACCGACTGCATAATTCCATCAGTATATAACTGCACGGTCATGTCCATATCATATCTTTTATGCTCTACAAGATAATCCCAGTAATAGTCACCTGTTTTATTTTTCGGAACAGCTCCGAGAAGATTGTATGCAATATCTACGGCAAGGATCGGAACTCCCGTGACCTCATAAGATACATCCATTAATTCTTGCATCTTTCCGTGTGAAAGTGTCTGAAATAATCTCTGATACAATGCCAAAAAATCAATTTTCTTTTCCATGATGTCTTACTCCCTGTCAAAATGTATCGTCATTATAAATGTACGTTAAAACCGGATATCCCATTATCTCAATCCGTCAAGTTTACGGTTTCCTTATACGAACAAGCATATTATACTGCAAAATCAGTTAAAAAGCCTCGAAATTTGAGATTATTTTTTATATTATTGTGCATTTGCACAAAAACCACTCTGCAATTTCAGGCAAGGATCTGATGAAAAGATTGTTAAAAAACTATACAATCAAGCTATAAAACAGACACGAAAGAAATGTCATTGGAAATGAATAAGGAGGACAAAATGAAAAATTACTTTGATTTAACAGGACAAACAGCTGTGGTGACAGGCGCATCTACAGGATTAGGCGTTCAGATGGCAAAGGCATTCGCAAGTCAGGGAGCAAATCTTGTATTGATCGCAAGACGTCAAAATCTGCTTGAAGAAAATGCAGCAGCCATCGAAGCAGAATTTGGTGTAGAGGTTCTTCCGTATACATGCGACATTACGGATACCGAGAAAGTAAAAGCAGCAGTGCCAGCCACTATGGAAAGATTCGGACGGATAGATATATTAGTCAATAACGCAGGAACAGGTGCGGTCGCTCCGGCAGTAGATATCACAGACGAACAATTCAACAACGAATTAAAAATCGATCTTTTTGGTTCATTCATCTGTGCTCGTGAATATGCAAAAGAAATGATCAAAGCTCACTACGGACGTATTATCAATATTGCCTCTATGTACGGTCTTGTGGGAAATATGGCGGCAACATGTGTTCCTTATCATGCTGCAAAAGGCGGCGTTGTCAATATGACAAGAGCTCTTGCGGCAGAATGGGGCAAGGAAGGAATCACGGTGAACTCTATCTGCCCGGGATATTTCATAACTCCGCTTACAAAAGAAACTCTTGACTCCGACTGGTTTACAGCATATGCAAAAGGGGCAATCCCTGTAGGGCGTTATGGAAATGAAGGAGAATTGGATACTTGTGCTCTGTTTCTTGCTTCTTCCGCTTCCTCATACGTAAACGGACAAAACATTGCTGTAGACGGAGGATATACAGCTATTTAATTATTTTTCGATCTTACACCGTTAAAAAAACAGATATTTACAAAAAACATTTTAAAAAGGAGAAATCTACTATGGGGTATGAAAGTTTATTTACACCTTTTAAAATCGGAAACATGGAAGTAAAAAACCGTATCGGTCTGTCTCCGATGGGAACAAACTCAGCATTTACTAACGGAAGAAAAGACGCCCAGGAAATCGATTATTTCATTGAAAGAGCAAAAGGAGGAACCGGTATCCTTTATATGGGATGTCAAATGTTAAACGAGCAGATCGCACAAGGTTCTATGGAAGGTTATCTTGATACATATACAGTCCTTCCTTCTCTGACATCTGTGTGCGACGGATGCCACAGATACGGTGCTAAAATTGTTTGTCAGATCAGCCCTGGTACAGGACGAAACGCATTTCCTGATACATTCGGAAACCCTCCGATCTCTGCATCAGCGCTTCCGTCTGTATTCAATCCCGACGTAATCTGCCACGCACTGACAAAAGAAGAAATCGCTCAGATGATGGAAGGATTCAAATTTGCCGCAGGCGTTGCAAGCGATGCCGGGTTTGACGCTATCGAAATCCATGCACACGCCGGATATCTGATCGATCAGTTTATGTCTCCTGTATGGAATAAAAGAACAGACGAATACGGCGGTTCTCCTGAAAATTGTGCACGCTTCCCGAAGGAAATCGTAGAAGCGATCAAAAGCGTAGTCGGTGACAGTATGCCTGTCATCTTCCGAATTTCTCTTGATCACAGATTTGAAGGCGGACGTACGTTGGAAGACAGCATGAAACTTTTAAAAGTTTTAGAAGCTGCAGGCGTAGATGCCTTTGACATCGACGCCGGATGTTATGAGACTTTGGATTATATCTTCCCTCCGTCTTATTTAGGAGAATCCTGTATGTCTTATGTATGCGCAGAAGCAAGAAAAGCTGTCAGCGTACCGCTTATTAATGCCGGATCTCATAATCCTGATTCCGCAGTTGAATTGATCGAAAGCGGAAATGTTGACTTTGTAAACATGGGACGTGCATTGATTGCCGATCCGTATCTTCCTAACAAACTGATGACAGGACATCCCGAAGATGTCAGACCTTGCCTTCGCTGCAACGAATATTGTATCGGGCGCATTTGGAATAAACATACAAAACTTAGCTGTGCGATCAATCCACAGGCAATGGAAGAAGTTCGGTTTGAGATCAAAAAGACAGACTCCCCGAAAAATGTTGTCGTAATCGGCGGAGGTCCGGGCGGAATGGAAGCAGCCAGAGTTGCCGCAATAGAAGGGCACAAAGTGACCCTGTTCGAGAAAAACTCAAAACTCGGGGGAGTTATGGGGGATATCTGTACTGCAAAATTTAAAAATAATATTAAAAAACTCACAAAATGGTACACCGTACAGTTAGAAAAACTAGGCGTAGACGTCCGTCTAAATACAGAAATAACAGGCGATGAATCAATCCTTGAAGAATGCGACAACATCATTATCGGATGCGGTGCCGTTCCTGTTACTCCTCCTATTCCGGGAATTGACGGAAACAATGTCATATCGCTCTTAGACGCACACCGAGATCCTTCCCTCATAAAAGGTGAAAAGATCGTAATCTGCGGCGGAGGAGCTTCCGGTCTTGACGGAGCACTCGAAATCGCTTCTGAAATGGGCAAGAAAGTAACAGTCGTAGAGATGCTGCCGGAATGTGGAAAAGACGTATTCTTTATTAATAAAATCACATTGTTTACCAAACTTGCTGAAAACGGCGTTGAACTTATGACTAACACAAAAGTCGTATCCATTGAAGAGAATGGTCTGACCGTCGAAAAGCAGGACAAAACAACAGAGACAGTTCTCGCCGACACAGTCATTTCCGCATTCGGAATGAAACCTGTTCTTACAACAGTAGATGCTGTCAAAGCAAAATATCATCTCAAAACGAGAGTTGTCGGAGACAGCAATAAATTAGGTAAAATAGGCGAAGCTGTACGCGACGGTTTCTATGCGGCTACAAGTTTATAAAAATCATAAATTTTTAAGGTAATCGTAAAATTTTAAACTGATCATGATTTTTTAAGATGATCGTAAATTCTTAATCTGTGGCAAGAAAAACACCCACACAGGAGCATTTCTACTCTTGCGTGGGTGTTCTTCTTGCCACACTCTTTGAAGGTGTCACTCAAAAATTCTCGTTTTACGAAAATCCCTTTGTTGCACCGCCAAAAGCGAGGCTTTTCTACTGTCTGTGGGGTTTATTACAACCCTCTGTTCTTCTTTTCTGATTATCTATTGTACTTTTTCTTCTTATTTATAACCATTGAGCCGCCACTGACAACCAGCAGAGCCATCCACAAAGCAAGATTTGCTGTATCGCTGGTCTTCGGACTCCTGGCAGACGTTCCAGCCTTGGTGCTGCTATTCGTTGTTGTATTTGGCTTTGTATTTCCCGGCTTGGTATTTCCTGGCTTTGTATTGCCCGGCTTCGTATCACCCGGTTTTGTATCTCCAGGTTTTGTATCTCCGTTGTTATCTTTAGCTTTTTCCCAAACAGCTACATAAGTAACATCTCCTGTTACTTTTTCAGCAACAGCCGGCTTCCAGCCTTTGAAGACATATCCTTCTCTTGTCGGTGTTCCCTCAAATGCAGGTGTAGCCACTCCTGACAGAAGATTTCCGTATACCTGATCCGCAAAGACTTCTTCTCCGTCTACTCCGTCTGTATACGTAACCGTATATTTCGTTTCTTCGTTATCGTCAATGCCATTATTATTTTTATCTTCTCCCCACGTTGCTACATAGGTCGCATTTCCTGTTACTGTTGCAGCAACAGCCGGATTCCAGCCTTTGAAGACATAGCCTGTTCTTGTCGGTGTTCCGCCACTGAATGCCGGGGTAGCCACTCCTGACGAAAGATTTTCGTGTACATCATCTGCGAAGACTTCTTCGTCCTCAACTCCATCTGTGTAAGTAACAGTATAAGTAGTACTTTCATCCACGGTCTGAGTGATAGTAAAATGCAGAGTACGCCCCCCCCAATTACTGGTATAGTTCCAGCCTATGGACGAATTTAATCTACTGAACTGATAGGCCAGATCAATATCAAACGTAGCTGTTCCGTTCGTCACACCATCGGTTGTCACCACCGTCTGATAACATTTATACGTTCCCGGCCAGCCCGAAAGCGTGCTTGATCCTTCACTGCCTTCAATCCCCTCAAGGATATTGTTGGGATCGTTAATATTGCAAACGTAATATTTATAGGCTGAAGGAATGATCTGATAGGTATTATTGCCATACTGCCACTGGATAAGTGGTAACACCGTATGCGTCAACCTGGTTTTACTTTCTGTTGCACTACTGTTGACATTAACTTCACCGTAGTAAAGATTATCAGCACACGTTGGTTCCTCATACACTCTGTCAACTGTTACCTTGCCACTAACATCAATATTTGCTGCCAATGCAGTTGTTGGAAACATGGAAATTATCATACACAACAACACGAACAGCGAAAGGAATTGCTTTTTCATCTTCTTCATCTTCTTCATAAGAAAAACCTCCATATTCAAATTTACAGGTTAAAGATGGCCCTGTATAGCCAGTAAAAAGTTACTTCAGACCAATGGTCTGAATGGAAAGCATGCTCAACAAATTCACTTCAAAAACTTCAAAAACTTGCGTTTCATCTCTCCTTTCACATCAAATTATACTTCCCCTCAAAACGAACTTATCACTACACATTATATATTTTATGCCAAAAAACGTAATTTTTCAATAGAATCGGTCAAAATTTGACAAAAATCTAAATATATAACATACAAAAACACAAAAAACTTTTCATTGTATCTATAAAAAAACATCTCCCCTTACACTTGAAATCCATACTCTTCTAGTATAAAATAATTGCGTTAATTATTTAACAGAATACACAGGAATGAGGAATTTACATATGGAAAACCATTTTAATACTCCGGCTGAAGTAGTAGATCTGAGTATCAAAGCATGTGAGAACAAAACAAAACTCCCTGTCGGGAAAATGATCCTTCTCGGTATTATGGCAGGGGTTTTTATCGCACTGGGCGGTGCTACAAGCAGCACAGCGGCACACGCAGTAGAAAATGTCGGAGTGGCAAGAGCATTGGCAGGTGTGATCTTTCCGGTCGGATTGATGCTGATCGTATTCTTAGGTGGAGAACTTTTTACCGGAAACTGTCTGATCATTATGGACGTATTTGACAAACGGGTAACCTGGGCCGGACTGTTCCGTGACCTTTTCATCGTATTTTTCAGCAATTTGATCGGTGCCCTCTGCGTGGACGTACTGATCGTTTTCAGCGGAAACTTAAATTACTCCGGTGGTCTCGGTGCTTATACGATCAAAGTTGCTGTCAGCAAGATCGCGATCTCACCGGTACAGGGCATCACCTCCGGTATTTTGTGTAACATTCTTGTCTGCCTTGCAGTACTGATGGCGACTTCTGCACGTGATATTGCCGGAAAGGTATGGGCGATCTTCTTCCCGATCTGTGCTTTCGTTGTAGGCGGTTTTGAACACTGCGTTGCCAATATGTTCTATATTCCTGCCGGTATCATGGCAGCCATGAACCCGGATTATGTGGCAAAAGCAAAGGACGCTTACGGACTGACCGTAGAACAGATTGCTACACTGACACCTCTGCACAGCCTGCAGAATTTTATCCCGGTTACTTTGGGAAATATGATCGGTGGTATGTTGTGCGTCGGACTTCCGCTCTACCTGATCTACAAGAAAAAATGGAATTAATTTAGAAATAAATTACTGGATTTAGAAATAGAAATGGAAAAGGAGAATCTCTCACGAAACCCTTGTGAGCAGATTCTCCTTTTCTGTTGCACGATATTGAGCAGGCTGTCATCTGCTCAATTTGTATTCATCCCTTTACAGTCCGAACAGTTTCAATAACTTCTCCATGAAATTCAATTTTTCTCCGATACAAAAGACTCCGTCATCCAGACTTACGATTCCTTCATACAGATCCGAAGTTCCTTTCGTGTGCAAATACGGACAAATCTTTCAATTTGATGGTCAAATATGGTATAATAAAATGATATCGGGGTCAAACCCCCCCCGACTTTGATGCCTTTACGTTTGTGATCGATTATGTAGAGGAGAATGCATTCTTTCTCTGTAATTTTTATTATTACTCTGAATATTTTGCTCCCCGCAGTACTTACTGCTGAAAGGTTATAATGGAAAAAATCAGTATTATCGTACCAATATACAACGTTGCACCTTATTTACCGGCATGTTTGGATTCTATTATTCATCAGACTTATCTTAACCTTGAAATTATTTTAGTTGATGACGGATCAACCGATTCCAGTAATAAGATCTGCGAACAATACAAGACTGTCGATCCAAGGATTCAGGTGATCCATCAGAAAAATCAGGGAGTCTCCACTGCACGAAATGCCGGATTGGCTCTTGCCGCAGGCCATTATATTACTTTTGCAGATGCTGATGACTTGCTTGAGCCATCCCTGCTGGCTGAATGTATAAAAGCAATAGAGACCGGACAGACGGATGTACTGTATCATGGATTTAAAAAGGATGTCTGGAAAAGCGGAAAAGTTTCCTCTTCTCTCAAGGGGATTCCGTCCTTTGAAGGAGTTCTTTCTAAAAATCAGATGAAAGACTACATCCTGGCACAAAAAGGAAATCTGAACGTCAATGTATTCAGCTATATTTTTACCAGAGAATTGATTGCAGATCTCCGGTTCAATCCAGATCTTCCCTATGCAGAGGATGCGGTATTCGTTATGCAGGCACTTTCAAAAGCCCAGACTTATTACTTTTCTGCAAATTGTGATTACCACTATAATGTCCGTGCCGGCTCTGCCGCATACCGCTGGCAGCCGAAACTGGTCGAATGCTACCGGAACAATTTCATGGAGACTCGTCATTTTCTGGAATCTCTGGAACTGACCTCGCGGGAGATGGAAGAGATTATGTCTCAAAAATATGTAGATGGGTATGCCTCTCTGGTCTATAACCTGTGTCTCCCTACCTGTACTCTTTCTTTAAAAGAAAAATACCGGATTTTACAGTCTGCCAGAACGGAGTTCCGGATCGATCATTATAAACGTTTTTATAGGCTGAAAGAAGCCGGACTTTTTCAAAAAGCAAAGACATTTCTTATTTTCCGGCATTTTGAAATATTTTTAATTTTACTTGGAACACTCTATTGTAAGAAGGGATAAATCATGAAGACTGAAGAAATTGATATTGTATTGGCCTGGGTAGACGGCTCTGACCCTGTATGGCGCGAAAAGAAAAAGGAACGTATGAGACAGCAGGGATTATCCGTCAAAAGTGATGACCGGGAAGAACGCTACCGGGACTGGGATCTGATGCATTACTGGTTCCGAAGCATTGAAAACTTTGCTCCATGGGTTCGTAAAATCCATTTTGTGACCTTTGGACATCTGCCTGAATGGCTGGATTCCAGTAATCCGAAATTACATATTGTAAACCATGAAGACTTTATTCCGGCGAAATACCTGCCTACCTTTAGCAGTCATCCCATCGAATGGAATTTCCATCGTATTGAAGGCTTATCGGAAAATTTTATCTATTTCAATGATGATATGCTCCTGTTAAAACCAGTGAAGCCGACGGATTTTTTCAAAAATGGAAAACCCGTTGATATGCTTGCACTGCAGCCCGATGTAACTAATGTGGACGACACAACTATGCCATATATCTACCTGAACAATGCCATGCTTCTGGCTAAATATTTTGACAAGCGGCAGAATATGAAAAAGCAGCCTGGGT
>OGQB01002932.1_pt1 | contig 11672 bp, 10 predicted proteins | sample 1553071 | NCBI WGS metagenome assembly OGQB01 (sample SAMEA2580284, study PRJEB22360) | human gut metagenome | biome: human gut; feature: human-associated habitat; material: faeces | place: Denmark | collected 2008/2010
CAATACAAGAATTGGCCTTATATGATTTGAGCATGAAAAAAGTAGTAGAAGAAGGTGTGAAGCTTTACATTGATAAGTTGGGAGCAGAACTCAAAGATGCCATGCAGATGTGCGGTGCACATTCTGTTTCAGAAATTACAAGAGATATGGTAAGATATTATCAGGACTAGAAAAATACATGCAGGAGGATAATACAATGGGAATGAGAGTGAACGCAGAGCTGCCATTACCGGCAGACCTGAAAAACGAATATCCGTTATCGGATAAATTAAAAGCTATCAAGGCGAAGCGGGATGAGGAGATCCGTGATATTTTTACAGGGAAATCAGACAAATTCGTGGTGATCATCGGGCCATGTTCGGCGGACAATGAAGATTCGGTATGTGAGTACGTGAACAGGCTTGCAAAGTTAAATGACAGAGTATCGGATAAGCTGATGATCATTCCAAGAATCTACACGAACAAGCCACGTACAACCGGAGAGGGATACAAGGGAATGCTGCATCAGCCGGATCCGGAGCAGGCACCGGATCTGCTTGCCGGAATCATTGCAATTCGTAAAATGCATATCAGAGCCATGCAGGAGACTTATCTGACAGCAGCAGATGAGATGCTTTATCCGGAGAACAGAAGTTATCTGGATGATATTCTTTCTTATGAAGCGATTGGTGCGCGTTCGGTTGAGAACCAGCAGCACCGTTTGACTGCGAGCGGAATGGATATCCCGATTGGGATGAAGAATCCGACAAGTGGAGATTTATCGGTAATGCTCAATTCTGTTGTTGCAGCACAGGGACCGCACCGCTTCATTTATCGTGGGCAAGATGTGACGACAGGTGGGAATGATCTGGCACATGTGATCCTGCGGGGCGGCGTGGATAAATATGGCACAACGATTCCAAACTACCATTATGAGGATTGCAAGAGACTTCTGGATATGTATGAGCAGAAGAATTTGAAGAATCCTGCAGCGATCATTGATGCAAATCATTCCAATTCTAACAAGCAGTACAAAGAACAGCTCAGAATCGTAAGCGAGGTACTGCACACAAGAAATTATGATTCAAAGCTGAAAAAACTGATTAAAGGTGTAATGGTAGAAAGCTACTTGGTAGAAGGAAGACAGGATATCGGCGGAAATATGGTATACGGTAAATCGATTACGGATCCGTGTATTGGATGGGAAGATACAGTGAGACTGATTGATAAGATTGCGGAAGACTGTTAATTGTAAAAATACAGTGTATCAAGGTTGAAAAACTTTGATACACTTTTTTTTGCAGAAATGATTACAAAATTACAGTAAGATATATTTCCAGGGCAGATAGAATGTATGTTGTAAAAACATAAATTACGGGTTAATGAGAAAACTTTTCAAAAATTCCTATAGACAAAATCCCACTAATATAGTAGACTATAAATAGTTAGAAAAAGCTAACTAAAATAAATTCAAACAAACTCATACAAGAGGAAAACAACATGAACTGGATGCAGAAAGATGTACAGACATCTGCTCAGATGGAAATTGCATGGCAGTGTGCTCCGGTATTGACCGGTGTAAAGCCATCCAATATTCTGACCTTGAAAAATGTAAGTGAAAAGGAAGTTGCGGAAAGTCTGAAAGAGATGGGAATTTCATACAGCATGCTTTGCGACAGCGGAGTCCGAAAAGTATGGCTGATCTACAGAGAAGAAGAGATTCTTGAAATCCTTGGAAAAAAAGAATACAGCGAATTTCTTGATACACTTGGTTATCGGGGATTTGAGTTTCCGCAGATGCTTCAGATCATGAATCTGAGATTTGAAGGATATCAGCATGGAAGTGCAGAATTTCCACATGAACTTGGAATTTTCCTCGGATATCCACTTGCAGATGTGAAAGGGTTTATTGAGCACAACGGAAAAGATTTCCTTTATCAGGGATACTGGAAAGTGTATGAGAACGTAGAAGAACGCAAGAAAATGTTTTCTATCTACAACGTTGTAAAAGAGGAATTTATCAGGGAAATGCAGGCAGGGAAGGATCTGTGGCATGCAGCAAGAAGCGTGAGACAGCCATTTGACATACAGCCTGCATAAAGGAATAAAACCTGGTAGATGATAGAAAGAAAAAAGAAAGGAAGAATTTAAAAATGAGTGATATTTGTGTAGCATACTGGAGCGGAACAGGAAATACAGAAGCAATGGCACAGGCAATTGGAGCAGGAATTACAGCAGCAGGGAAAAGTGCTGATGTAGTACCGATGGAAACTATTTCGCCTGCTGATTTAAAAGATCAGGCTGTCTGGGTACTTGGATGCCCTGCAATGGGAGCTGAAGAACTGGAAGATGGAACGGTAGAACCGTTTGTATCTGAACTGGAAGGATTTGCATCAGGGAAAAAGGTTGCCCTGTTTGGATCCTATGACTGGGGAGACGGCGAATGGATGCGTACATGGGCTGAAAGAATGGAACAGGCTGGCGCACAGATTGTCGGCGGAGAAGGACTTATCTGCCACGGAACACCGGGAGCAGATGCAATAGATGAGTGTGAGTCACTCGGCAGGGAGGTGGCTGGCTTATAAGAAATACGAATACCTTTTAAATAAAACAGAAAACCGAAAAAGCTAAATAATCAAATAAAATTATAATCAAATCAAAAACAAATAAAAATCAAAAATTAAAAGCTAAATAATCATCAAAAAAGAGCCGCTCCGTTTCTGCGGGGCGGCATACAAAAAAATCACAATCGTTATTAGAATGAATTAAGGAGATGGATAAGAATGAGCGTTGTAATTGTAGGAGGTCATGACAGAATGGTCTGTCAGTATAAAAAAATATGCAAACAGTTTAAATGTAAAGCTAAAGTATTTACGCATATGTCTGCCGATCTGAATAAGCAGCTTGGACAGCCTGACCTGTTTGTACTTTTTACAAATACAGTATCGCACAAGATGGTAAAAACCGCGCTTGATGAGGCAAAAAGAAGCAATGCGAAGGTGGTTCGCAGCCATACAAGCAGTGGTGCGGCTCTGACAGAAATTTTAACACAGGAAGCAGGAGCAGCAGTTTAAAGCATGAATTTATTTACCGGGATCATGATCCCTTTTATTGGAACGACGCTGGATGTGGCACTTGGATAGAATGCAGAGTGGAAAAGCGAAAAGAAATGAAATGAATGTGTCCTGGTATGAAAATTATCTGGGCACTTTTTATATGTGCCCAGCTTGGCAAATATAAAAAAGAGGTCTTTCTCACGAAAGACCTCTTACAGCGTGCGTTAGAGGATTCGAACCCCCGACCTTTTGGTCCGTAGCCAAACGCTCTATCCAGCTGAGCTAAACGCACATTTATATCGTGTGTTGAACTGTGTTGCTCAACAACAAAATCAAGTATACATCAGAAAAAATAATATGTCAAGTATTAAAATGAAAAAAGTTCAAAAAATCTTGACCTCATTTTTGAACGGGGCGATTAAAGCCGGTTTGCTGGTTCTTATTCGAGATAAGGACAGATCTGATTCCATTTGGTAAGCAGGCGTTTCTTTGACCAGGCTGCATTTGCCGGACTTGTGGATGGCAGACAGATTGCTTTTTGCTGAGTTTGTGGAAAACAGTATTTTTTATATAAGCGGTATGCAGTGCCACCGTTGGTGAAAATCTGCCGGATGGATGCCGTCTGAAGAATCTCTGAAAGGTCATTGGGAACGACATTGTGGATACTGCTGTCACTGGAGCCTTCGATATCACAAGAGGCGATCACATCCCAGACGGCAATGTGGTGTGCAAGGAGCAGTGATTTTTTCTCTTCTATGCCGGCAGGAAGTGGTTCACCTGTAAGTGTGGCAAGAAGATCCCAGAAACGGTTTCTTGGATGCCCGTAGAAAAACTGACTTTCCCGTGATTTTACAGAAGGGAAGCTCCCAAGGATCAGAATGCGGGAGTCTGTGTTAAATACAGGATGGATTTCGTGAAGTACATGTGAAGATTGAGCCATAGGTATGCCTTCTTTCATAAATATATTCAATAAAAGGATAAGCGATATGGGAGTGAAAAGCAAGTGGGAAAAAGTACAGTCCGGGTTACTGTTCACTCCCGTGTCAATCACTACGCTGATTGGCACGGAGGATGCATGTTTTATCTTGAATGGCATCTTGCTCATCGCCTTGTGTCCCCATTGGACAGTTGCCTGATTATTAGGAGTGATAACGAAAATATCAGTATATTATGATACCCTAGTAGAATATTACAAAAATGTTAAATTGTATTGCAAAAAATAGAAAAATGGTATATAATCGACCACAGGGTTAGGAAAATAATTAGTAAAAAATATAGGATGGGTGATTATGAGAAAATTTAAACAAGTATTTTTGGCATCTGTTCTTGCAAGTTCAATGGTAGTTACGCCAGTATTTGCAGATGATGTCAGCAATCTGCAGAATAGTAAAAATGCAGCACAGAGTGAAGTGAATTCTCTTCAGTCAGAATTGCAGACACTAATTGAAAAAATGAGTAAGCTGGAAGATGATCTGGTGTCAACAGGTCAGCAGATCACACAGGCACAGGATGATCTTACTGTTGCTAAAGAAAAAGAACATCAGCAGTACGAAGATATGAAGAAGCGTATCAAGTATATGTATGAAGAAGGCAACTCGACTGCGATTGAGACTCTGATCAGTGCTGAGAATTTCTCAGACTTGCTTAACAAAGCAGAGTATGTTCAGAACGTACATAGTTATGACAGAAAGCAACTTCAGGAATATATTGATACCAAGCAGCAGATTGCAGATCTGAAAGCACAGCTTGAAGAAGATCAGGCGAATCTGGAGTCTATGCAGTCTGATTATGAGGCAGAGCAGACGACGCTGAGTAATACGCTGGAATCTAAGAAAGAAGAAGTCGCAGATCTGGATCAACAGCTTCAGGCAGCTGTAGCAGCTGCTGAAGCAAAGAGGCAGGCAGAAGAAGCTGCAAAGGCAGCAAAAGCAGCTGAGTCAACAAAGTCAAATTCGACCGTTGCATCGACAAGCAACAGTGGTTCACAGACTGTAGGTAATACAACAAATAACAATAATAACAACACAACCGTTGCACCAAGTACACCAAGTACACCAAGTACACCAAGTACCCCGACAGTGACTCCGGATACAAGTAATAATAACAGCAGTAGTGATAACGGTGGAAGTACATATGGCAACGGAAGCGCTATTTTAAGTGCAGCAGCAGCATACCTTGGAGTTCCTTATGTATGGGGCGGTACTTCGGGAAGTGGTGTTGATTGTTCAGGTCTTGTATACCTGGCACATCAGGCATGTGGTATTCCAATTACACGTAACTCATACAGTCAGGGAAGTGGCGGACAGGCAGTGTCAGACCCACAGCCGGGTGATGTTGTATGTTACGGAGGACATGTGGGAATCTACGCAGGAGGCGGACAGATGATTCATGCACCGCAGCCGGGTGAGGTCGTATGTTATACAAGTGTTAATTATGCATACCACTGGTATAGAAGATACTGGTAAGAATAAGATCTAAATAGAAAGTAAAAGATGCAAGTAAAAAAATTTTTTTACTGAAAAAGCTCAAAAACGAAGTAAGTAAGTAAAAAAAATTTTTTCGCGGAAATCGGCAAAAACGTACATTATTCCGATGAAAGTTAAATTGAGAAAATTTAAGAAATCATCAAAAACGTACATAATTCCGTGAGAAGTTAAATACTGATTTTTACCAAAAACTTGAAAAACGTACAAAATAAAAGAGATTTTCATTTGGCAAAAGCCATTTGAAAATCTCTTTTTTTGAAACTATTTTATTAACCTAAAAAAACTTCTTTTTTCTGCGACGTCCTTTGCAATAAGGGCAGGATTCTCGGTGTCTCTTCTGATAGAAAACTTTATCAGCAGGACTCAATGGATATTTATGCTCAGAACTTCTTTTACAATTCCACCAAACCTTCTGTGAATACGTATCTAATATTTCGTCAGGATTTACGAGACAATAGTTTGCAATATAATCCCAATCTTCCATTAAATCAGGATGAAGTGCGGCAAAGGATGTTTTTCCAGGAAGTGCTTTACGACCAGAACAATAAGGACAATCGGTAACTCCATTTATAACATCAATGATCCGAGCAGGATAATTACCATGACAAGTAGGGCAAATCCAAACGGCAGTGTTTGTATTAGGAAGTACCTGATTAGGAGAAAGCTCATTCTGATCCGACCACATCTTGGAAATATCAGGATATTTGTCAGCCAAACTATTAAAACCAGGAAGAATTTTCCTGTTATTGCAATAAGGACAATCCGCTTCACCATTTATAACATCGATGATTCGAGCAGGATAATTACCGTGACAAGTAGGGCAAGTCCAAGTGGCCACATAGGTATTAGGAAGAACATGATCAGCTGAAAGCTTGTTTTGCTTTGACCACATTTTTGCAATATCAGGGTGTTTAACAGCCAGACTATTAAATCCAGGAAGAAGTTTTCTGTTATTGCAATAAGGACAATTTGTTTCACCATTTACAACTTCAATAATCCGAGCTGAATAATCACCGTGACAAGTAGGGCAAGTCCAAAGTGCATAATTAACATTGGGAAGAACCTGATCAGCAGAAAGTTTATTTTGTGTTGACCATATGTTAGCGATATCAGGATATTTAACAGCCAGACTATTAAATCCGGGAAGCACTTTTTTGTTGTTACAATAAGGGCATTCTACTTTGCCATTTATTACTTTATTAATCCGAGCAGGATAATCCCCATGGCAAGTAGGACAGGTCCAGAATGCCATAGTAGTATTAGGAAGGATCTGATCCGCAGAAAATTGATTTTTGTCGGACCACATAGCAGCGATATCAGGATATTTAGCCGCCAGACTATTAAAACCGGGAAGAACTTTTCTGCCGTTGCAATAAGGACAATTTGCTTTCCCGTCTACAACATCTTTAATAGGAGCATTATAGTTGCCATGGCAAACAGGACAAGTCCAGATAGCGTAATTGCCATTTACAAGCGTTTCGTCTGCTGAAATTTCATTTTTATCAGACCATATGGCAGCGATATTCGGATGTTTTACGGCAAGAGTGTTAAATCCAGGAAGAGGATACTTATCAGAACAAAATGGGCATTCTTTTCCGTTTACTATTTCTTTAACATAAGCACCATATTCTCCATGGCATATATTACAAATCCATTTTAGCCACCGCCTGGAATCATAAAAAATTTCATCTGGTTTCCATATGTTATTTGGAGAGTACATTGGAATATATTGAGGAAAGTAATCAGCAAAAGTATTGACGCCTTTAACAAGCTTCGTACCTTTGCAAATAGGACAATCGATACCAGAGTGAGCAATTCGCCAAAAAGAATCATCACGGATATGTCCATTTTTACATTGCCATGTAACCATAATAGAGCTGTAAGGAGCTACGGTATATGGATCTATATCTGTATCGGCATAGGCATCCAGGTATTCAGGGTATTCGCTGGCAAAACTTTCGTCTGGTGATGAATTTGTTCCAGAACATTTTGGACAAATAGAAGTTATATTTTCGAGTGCGTGGATTATGGTTGCAATATATGCAGTAAAATCTGTGTGACAATCCGGGCATGTCCAATAAAATAATCTATTCCGTGCCTGAGCAGTGGTAATATCATCTAATTGGCATATATTACGTTCGGTATTATATAAGTCTACTAATTTTGGATATGCCAAACTATAAGGAACTCGTCTGGTAGTTGCAGAACGGTCTCTGCAAGAAGGACATTCAAATACAAATTTATTTCCTAGTATATCTGTGCCGATTCTGCCGGCGATTGGACCATCCCATTCGTAATTGCAATTTTTGCACCGATAATGTACTGACTGGGAAGAAGAAGCACCGCGTTTACGAATATCAATTCCATTTGCTTCGTTTATGTCAAAATCATAAAAGTTTGCAAAATCTGGTAAAAGAGTTAAAACATCATTTTTTCCAGGTATAATTACGTTATGGGAATCACAAAATGGACAGGCATCTGGTGTTCTTGCCCTGCTCCGGATAGTGGCAGGCCAACGATAATCACATTTTTTACAGTGCCAATTTGCCGGTAAAGGAGAATATGCAGAAACCAGATTTGGATCAAGACCATGTTTTTTATTTTCTTTAAAATCCCAAAAGCGCATCAGTTTTGGCATAGATGCAACTGGTGTAATTCTGCTTGGATCATTATAATAGCAGTTTTGACATTGGCGAACTATAATTTTCCCTTCTTTTCTATCGAGTCGGGAAGATATTGTTGAATTCCATTCATAACCACAATCCGGACATTTCCACCAGCAATATATATTTTGTTCGCCCAATCGAAAAGAAAAAGGATCAAGTCCAAGTTCTTCATTTTTTCTAAAATTGTATAGCCGTTTTAAATCAGGGAGCAAAGTGAGTGCATCATTCACACCGGGAATTAGTACTTTCTGAGTTTTACAGCAGGGGCATTCTCCGCTATTCGATCGATCTCTTGCCCGTATTGAGCCGGACCAACTGTATCCACAGTCCGGACAATTCCAGTAAGCAGGATCTTCCGTGGCAGAAGAGGTAGTAGCAGGATCTAAATTATTTTTCTCTGTGTCCCAAAAGTGCATTAGATTTGGTCGTTCAGAAACAGTCGGAATATATTTACGCCTATTTCGATTTTTATGATCACAGCCAACAAGCTCGTAAGAATCACCATTTTTTCGAATTTGAGAATTTATGATAGTTGACCATTCGCGACCGCAATCAGGGCATTTACAGGCGATAGGTTCTCTTGATGACCATCCCTGATGCTCAATGTCAAAACCTTCGTTTTTTTCAAAATCGTAGATCTTTTTTAGCTCAGGAACCAGAGTGAATACATCATTTACTCCAGGTTGAACGGATTTATTGCTATCGCAGCTTGGGCATTTTCCTTTGGCATCATATCTTGATTGGGGGCTGGTTGGCCATTCTTTCCCACATTTTTTACATTTCCAAAAGAATTTCTTTTTAGAAGATATAAGGATTGTTGCAGGATCAACAGTATTTTTATTAAAATCCCATTGTTCCATTAAAAACGGTATATCTTTGACGGTATCGGGTCTTTTTCCGGTTCCTTTGCAGGCAGGACATTTCCCTTTGGTGCGGGTACGGGTACGAGGTGTTGTAGGCCATTCGTATCCACAAAGTTTGCATTTCCAGTAATAAGGAAGACGTGAAATAGAAGAAACCGTTTTTGGATTTTCAGGATTTTTATCAAAATCCCATAGTTCCAGCATTTCTGGAACATCAGCAATTGATTTAAAATCTGACATTTTATATTCCCTCCAAGTTGTTAAAAAGTCCTTGTATAATGTTACTTTCTGATGAATGATTAGCTTGCTTTTCTGGAATTTTATCATCAGTTTCTATGGGAAGAATGGAACTTGTCGGAGAAATTATTTGTTCGGATAAAGCCTGATTTTTGATACAGGATTCTACATCTCCTTTGATAAGTCCCTGTTCTTTTAAGAGTTTTGTTGTTACATCTGGATAAACATATTGTAAAAGCACTTTTTTATGGGCATCTAACTGTTGCGATAGTTCATGATTTTGCTGCTTTAATTCTTTGTTTGTATATGATAATGATTGCAATTTATCAGTTAGATTTTCAATTTTTTTAGAAGCAGAATCCAGTTTTGTCTTATAGGATACAGCTTCTTTTTGCATGGAAAGCGCATTATCACAAATACTTTTGTAGTAGGTGTCCAGTTCGGTAAGTGCAGTGATCATTTTTTGCCTTGTACTGTTGCGGTCAAGGAAAGACTGAACATCCAGTGTTTTATATGATATGAGAAGAGAAGTTCCTTTTTCTTTTGAAGCCGTAAGTAACTCCTGAATATGTTCTTTCGCCTTTTCATTTCTACGTAAAGATGTGACCTGATATTTTGGATAACCGTTAGTATTTATGTAATCTGTAATTTGTGGCAGTTGCAGTGCACGTTCAGAACGGCCACTTTCAAGGTAGTATGTATCAATTAAAGTAATCAGGGTATTATCGTCAATGTATTTCTTTCTTGCCATAAAAAGCCTCCTTATTGTTGGGTGTTGAATTTTGACATGAGGAATGCACTATAGGATTGGGATGAGGAATGGAGGCGCAATAAAGCCTGACCGATGGTTTCGGAATCTCCGGAGTGACTTTTAACGATTTCAATAGCTTCCAGCAGTTCTTTTACGTCTTCATTGATCTGCCGACGGTAAATATTGTCTTCCTCAAAAAATGCGTTGATTCCTTTTCTGTAATATTGGCAACTTGGACAATATGCAATCTCACCAGCAGGACCGGCTGTTTGCAAACAGTCATCATATGATCCATTTGCATAGGCAGGTGAAAAACATGTACTGCCATCGGAAAGAATCTTGCCAGTTCCAACAGTTAAAGCAGGAACAGATTTACTGATAGTATAGTTGTGTTCACTGGCGGTGAGCTGACGGTAAGTACGGTATGTTTTACATTCTATAAGTTCAGCTACATTACTTCCATAATGGGCGGACATAATTTCATTTGTATGTCCTGCAAGAAACATAGCCGCAGCCGGTGTGCCGCCTTCCTGCATCAGATTTATGATTGCAATATGACGGGTATCGCCCAAATGAATCATTCCGATTTCGGTATCTGAAAGATGTCTTTTACAAGATGATTGAATGATATTGTAATGATACTTTTCGACAATAATTTCCTTGTAGAAATACAAAAGAATTGTCGAGAGGTTGACATAAGTCAGATACCGGCTGTTTAAATGCTTGCGTTGCTGCCACTTTTTGTAATGTGGATCAGTGACAAATAATGTTTTAATCTCAGTATCAGAATAAGATTGTGTTAATTTGAGGTATTGTTCGAATTCTTTTCCGAGTGTTTCCGGTATCGGATAGGTTGTCTGGTAATAATCTTCAGCAATTTTGTAAGAAATGCCCCGGTTACTCCCTTTTAGCCTGTTCCGCATTAAAGTAAGTGTATATCCGGAATCAGTTTTAGTAAGGCAGTCTCTTTGCGTTAACAGAAATTCCCGTGGGCGTAAAGGGATTACAGCTGTTACGGACCACCAGAGATATAATGGGTAATAGAACAGAGGCTTCTTGTAAATCTGTGATAAATTTTTTATTACAAGATGGGAAAAGACGGGAATTAGATGAGTTTAAGAAAAATATGGAGCTTATTATTCGGGAACAGTCGGGCTTTATCGAGGATTTCTTTAAAATCAGGGAATACCATGTCTTTTTGCCGAATGAGCTACAAAGCACTATGGAAGATTTTTTGAAGTCAAGAGGATATAATCCGGCAAGACTGTCATATATGCTTCTTGCGGAGGCAGGAAAGATGCAGAAGAAATCTTCAACAAATGATTCAGATACTCTTCGTAAACCTGGATCTGAAAATATCAAGTTCGAGATTCAAGGGTCAAATATCATCATAAAATCTCCGACTGCAGAGCTTATTTCTTCGCTTTACAGATGGAAAAAACAGGTTCCCTGGTGGAAAAAACTCCCTAAAGAAGCTCTGTACATAAAGGAAAAATAAGCCTGTAGAAGTAGATTTTATAACTATAGATACTGTATGTTTATGTGGATATTTGCTATACTTCGATATGAATATTGGATATAGGTATTTTATCAGAAGGGGGACTGTTTTTATGCAGTCCCTTTTCTAAAAATAG
>OGQB01002936.1_pt1 | contig 11657 bp, 8 predicted proteins | sample 1553071 | NCBI WGS metagenome assembly OGQB01 (sample SAMEA2580284, study PRJEB22360) | human gut metagenome | biome: human gut; feature: human-associated habitat; material: faeces | place: Denmark | collected 2008/2010
AGGTCTATTTTCCTACACAGGGGGCCTTTTGTCTATTGTCCGTTTGTACTGGACCTGTTCACAAATTAGAAGGCGTTTCTTTGCATTGGTTGTACAAATGCACCCCCGGCTAAGCTGGGGGTAAAAAAATAGCTTATAGCGAGGAGTGGAGTAGACAAGAAAAAAGCTCCCAGTTAGATTAGACGTGGTTTGCCGACCACACAACAATCAAAACAGGGAGGTCTTTCACGTGAAAGAAAAAGAGATAAATAGTTTAGATCATACGACATAGAGATGTCAATACCACATAGTATTCGCGGCGAAATATCGGAGAATGGCGATATACGGAGAAATCAAGGTAGATATTGGGAAGAAATTGAGACAACAATGCCAGCAAAAAGGAATCGAAATCATCGAAGCGGAGCTGTGCAGAAACCACGTGCATATGCTCATCAGTATTCCGCCGAAGTACAGCGTATCGCAAATCATGGGATATCTCAAAGGAAAGAGCAGTTTGATGATATTCGACAGGTACGCAAACCTCAAGTACAAGTATGGGAACCGACATTTCCGGGCGCGAGGATATTATGTGGATACGGTAGGAAGGAATAAAAAGCAAATACAGAAGTACATAAAGAACCAGCCAACCGAGGATCAGATAGCGGAACAGGTCGAACCGAAAGAGTTCGTAGACCCATTTACGGGTAGCGTGAACAAGAAGGCATAAAACAAAGCCCCTTTAGGGGCGGCCGGAGGAAGGAATGCGGTCGGCAAACCTCTTCGGCGCCCCTAAAGGGGCTGCGTCCGTACCAAGCCCTATCGTAAAATTACTATTCTGATCTTGCGGGAGAGCACAAAAGTACTCAGGAAAAGAGCACGGCGGGAACGGCATCACGCAATGTGAATTCGTGAAACGAACCGTTTATGGATTTCCAGTAAGAGGAGGCGCGGACGGAAAGCTGAGAAAGAAAATTAGAGGAGAGCTATACCATTCCGGTTTAAGAGGCGCGAAAGGGACGAAAAAGCAGAGAAATGAAGAAAGGCGCGGAAAAAGATCTCCAAAGATTCCAGCGGGCCGCCGGAGCGTAACTGCTTTTTCAAAGTGTAGAAGGAGCAGGCTTTGGAGATTAGGCTGAAAATATAATCTAAGCTTAACGTAAATTTAACATAGCGAAAGTAAGATAACAGCGTACTCGAAAATTAGGAGGAAATTGAAATGAAAAAATTCGCATCGATTTTGCTGGCCGGATTAATGGCCCTGTCGCTGTTCGCCGGCTGCAGCAGTGAGGTTACTTCCACCGATGACGGCAGCTCCGCCGCCCAGGCTTTCAGCAACGGGACAGAATCTCAGGCGGAATCCAACGGCAGCTCAGAAGATGCTTACGCCGGTCTCTCCGGAACCTTAACGCTGAACGGCTCCACTTCCATGACCGCCGTGTGCAACGCACTGGGCGAGGCTTTTATGGCGAAATATGACGGTGTAACCGTAGAGAAAGCGAATACCGGCTCCGGTTCCGCTGTGACCGCGGTCAACGACGGGACTGCCTTAATCGGAGACTTGTCCAGAAAGGTAAAGGACGATGAGGATCCCGACGAAAAGTTCACCAAGGTCACCATTGCACTGGATGGCATCGCCATCGCGGTTAACCCTGAAAACTCGGTAGACGCTCTGACCTCTGAGCAGATTGAAAAAATTTTTGCGGGAGAGATCACCAATTGGAGCGAGGTAGGCGGCGATGACGCCGAGATCACTGTGATCGGACGCGAGGAAGGCTCTGGTACCAGAGACGGCTTTGAAAGCATCTTCGGCTTTGGCGAGGATAAGAAATGCGCTTACGCTGCTGAGGTTCAGGAAACTGGTATTGTGGTTTCCAAGGTTGCCTCCGATCCTTCCGCCATCGGCTATGTGTCCCTGGCTTCTGTCAATGATGAAATCAAGGCTGTGTCTGTAGACGGCGTAGAAGCCACTGAGGAGAATGTTTCCAACGGCACCTATGTGGTACAGCGCCCCTTTGTTCAGATCTATACCAAGGGTACCGACAGCGAACTGGTAAAAGCCTGGTTTGATTTTCTGAAGTCTGACGAGGGCCAGCAGATTATCGCCGACCAGAAGCTGGTTACCGTAGACATTGACGAGAATACGGAAAACCAATAATCTGACTCCCCAGCGGTTCTTAAGCCGCGTATGGCAGGATCAAGGGCTCAGCCGGAAAAGCTGGCCGGACGGTAAGACGGCCCATTAACCGACAGCCGCGGGATTAAGAAGAAACGCGGCCCGGCGGCTGCAAGAGTCAAACCTGGCGGCAGAGACCCCGCCGCGGGCCTGCTGAAAAGTGCGCAGAAGCATACGCGGCGGAAGCTTTTACATAGATTTACTTTCCCTGAAAATTGCCTTTTACAAACTCCCCTTTAACATTTTACGCCCGGACCTCAATTGACGTATGTCATGAGGTCCGTTTGGCGGTTTTACCAATCGAAAGAAGCGCGGCCCAGCGGGGAGGCGGGGCGCGCCAAGGAGGTTTCATATGGAAACGACCATGAAAGACGACGCCCATTTGAAAAGGGAACGGCAAAGGCGGAAGCTGAAGGTGGTTTTTGCCGTTGTAATGGGAATCGTTCCTATCGCGACATTTTTTCTTCCTTATGTCAATTATACCTTTAAGGACAGCACTTTTGTGTTGTCCGCTTATCAAATTTTAACCAGCCCGGGAATCCGGTTTCAGGGCTATTTGATTTCTATTCCCTTGCTTTCCAAAATCGCTGTGCTTTGCGGGGCGGTGCTGGCTTTGACGGGCGGAGCGCTGCTCCTTTTGAAAAAGCCCGGACTGGCGGGAACCGGCTTTGTGCTTTCTGCAGCCACCCCTCTCATTGTGCTGATGACCAGTTCCTCCATTCAAACGGCGGTGACCTCCCTGGGGGTCAGCAATATTATCATCAGCTATCAGTGGCCTTTTCTTCTCACCCTGATTTTAGGCCTGGCCGCCGGTGTGCTGGCTATTTGGACCAAGGGCGGCGAAAAGCTGGCAGAAAGTATTTTCCGGATTTTTGCCTGCGTGTCAGTAGGTTCCGTGGCGATCATTACCGTATATATGATTGTTTCCGGAGCCCCTGCTATCGCGGAGATCGGCCTGGGAAATTTTCTCTTTGGCACCGAATGGGAGCCGAAAAGCGGCGTTTACGGAATTTTGCCCTTGATACTCTCCTCCATCGCCGGTACTGTGGGAGCAGTGATTATCGGTGTTCCCATCGGAATTTTAACCGCGGTTTTTCTGTCGGAAACCGCTCCGAAATGGGTGGCCAGTGTGGTCCGCCCGGCGGTGCAGCTGCTGGCGGGCATTCCCTCGGTGGTTTACGGCTTTTTCGGTATGCTGATCATCGTTCCTGCAATCCGGAGCATGTTTCCCGGACAGACCATCGGCGACAGCCTGCTGGCGGTAATTCTAATATTAGCGATTATGGTGCTCCCCACCATTGTCAGTGTGTCGGAAACCTCTCTGCGGGCGGTGCCGGTATCCTACCGGGAGGCTTCCCTGGCCCTGGGCACCACTCCGGTGAAAACTATTTTTAAGGTGACGGTTCCCGCCGCGAAATCCGGAATTTTGGCAGGCGTTATCTTAGGCGTGGGACGGGCCATCGGCGAAACCATGGCTGTGATCATGGTGGCCGGCAACGTGGTGCAGATGCCTTCCATTTTGGGCACTGTCCGGCTGATGACCACCGGTATCGTCATTGAAATGTCCTATTCCTCCGGTCTTCACCGCCAGGCGCTGTTCGCTATCGGCCTAGTGCTGTTCGTATTTATCATGATTGTCAATATCGCCTTTACCTATATTTCCAGGAAAGGAGTGCAGATGGAGCGTGACTAAATCCCTTTATCAGAAAAAACGCCGTCCCTCGGACCTTTTACTGAAAATCGCCATCAACGGTGCGGCGCTGCTGACTGTAATTATGCTGGCGGGCATCATCCTTTATATTTTGATCAAAGGCCTGCCTTATATCAACTGGGAATTCCTCAGCACCTCCTATTCAGAGTCGCCAAGCGGCGCCAAGGGCATTTTGCCCATGATCATCAATACCCTGTATATCGTGGTCATTACACTTCTGATCGCCACGCCTATCGGGATTTCATCCGCTATTTATCTGACTCAGTATGCTAAGCAGGGAAGGCTGGTGCGGACCATCCGGTTTACCACGGAGATTTTGTCCGGCATCCCCTCGATTCTGTTCGGCCTGTTTGGCTACACGGTGTTCTGCGTAATGTTCCGCATGGGAACCTCTATTTTGGCCGGCTGCCTGACCATGACCCTTTGTATCCTGCCTACCATCGTCCGCACCACCGAGGAAAGCCTCCTCGCGGTGCCCGGCTCCTACAAGGAGGGAGCCATGGCCCTGGGCGCGGGCAAGCTGCGGGTGATTTTGGGCATTGTGCTGCCCTGCGCCCACTACTTCGAGTACGACTGGATTCAGGCCAGCTCGCACACTCCCTTCCTGTACATGGCGAACAAGGTGGCCGACCCCATCGGTGAGGCGAAGGAGGACGTGGAGATCTTCCGGGCCATTGCCGAGCGCATGGACAACGAGGCGGCCAAGGCGTTCTACGCCAAGTCCAACGAGGAAATGATGCGCATGGTGGTCGATACCGAGAAGGGCGAGCCGGTGGGCATTACCTTCGACAACCTCAAGGAGAAGGGCGTGCTGGCCGACCGAGACGAGAACTGGATTCACTGGGAAGAACAGCGCTGGCCTACGCTTTCCGGCCGTCTGGAATTCTACGTGGAGAATCCCGGCGCTCGCATCGACATCGGCAAGCCCATCGACAAGGACTTTTACCATATGCCCACCTACCATACGCCCTTCGAGGCCTACGATGAGAGCGAGCAGCACGAAAAATATCCCCTGTACCATTATTGCGAGCGCACAAGATGGCACTTGCATACCCAGTACAACCATGCTCCTGTGCTGCGCGAGCTTGATCCGGAGCCCTATTTGCGCATGAACCCCGTTGATGCCGAAGCGCGCGGCATCGCCGAGGGCGACTACGTCGAGGCCTACAACGATCGGGGCCACTGCGTGTGCAAGGCGAAATTCGATATGGGCGTCAGGCCGGGCATGGTCTCCTCGCCCAAGGGATGGCACCGGGGAGCCTATGTGGCGGGCAGCTATCAAGAGCTGACCTGCGACCATTTGAATCTGCTTCATATGAACACGTCGTTCGACGACACGCTCGTCGAAGTGCGCAAGTACGAGGGAGAGGTGAGATAAATGACCCGTTATGGAATGGTGATCGACACTAAGAAGTGCATTGGCTGCCACGTATGTGCCATGGCGTGCAAAACGGAGAACAACTTGCCCAACGATGTATGGTGGAACCGCATCTTCACCGATAACGGTGGCGAGATGGGGTTCGACATGGTGGGCGGCTCGTATCCTGACAATTTGCAGTTCGGCTATATCCCCGTCGCCTGCCAGCATTGCGAGAACCCCGCCTGCGTGAAGGTATGCCCGGTGGGAGCGACCTACAAGGATCCCGAAACGGGAGTGGTGCGCCAGGATTACGACAAGTGCATCGGCTGCCGCATGTGCATGAGTGCTTGCCCTTACAACGGTGTGCGTTCTTTCAACTGGGAAGAGCCCGTATTCCACATGGACTATGCCATGGGCAGCAAGGATGCGCCCGAACATCAGCAGCACGTCGTGGAGAAGTGCACGTTCTGCTACCACCGCACGTCTCAAGGCATTGAGCCGGCTTGCATGCACCTTTGCGTGGGTCGAGCACGTTTTTGGGGCGACTTAGATGACCCGACTTCTGAGGTAAGCCGTCTTCTTGCGGAACGGTCGCACAAGCGGCTCTTGGAAGATCGTGGCACGGAGCCTTCAACTTACTATCTCGTCTAGCAGAGGGGAGTGACATTATGTCCGAGTATATGCAGGGTGGAGCCCTTGCCAGCGATGACCTCGATTTCTCAGCGTCCAGCGATCGAGGGCGTGCTAGTGAGCACGCGTCGACGGCCGTCAAGAGTCCTGCTCTCAATGTTGCCATCGGCGTGAGCGCCGTGGTGATGGTGGTCGGCTTGGTGCTGTGGTTTATGCAGCTGTCGGGCGGCATGGTGCAGACCGGCATGCGCAACCTGGACTCGTGGGGCCTCTACATCACCATGTTCATGTTCCTGGTGGGCCTGTCGGCCGGCGGGCTGATCATCTCGAGCGCGCCGCGCGTGCTGGGGGTCGAGGGGTTCGGCGGCATCTCGAAGGTGGCCGTATGGACCTCGATCTGCTGCACGGTGCTGGCCATCGGGTTCGTGGTCGTGGATCTCGGCCAGCCGCTGCGCCTGTGGGAGCTGTTCGCGTACTCGAACCTGGGCAGCCCGCTCATGTGGGACATCGCGGTCATCTCGATCTACCTCATCCTGTCCGTCGTGTACCTGTGGGCGACGCTGCGCGCCGAGGCGGGCAAGGTGTCGGAGAAAGCCCTGCGCGTGATCTCGGTCGTGGCGCTCGTCTGCGCCGTGCTCGTGCACTCCGTGACCGCCTGGATCTTCGGGCTCCAGCAGGGCCGCGAGATGTGGCACACCGCCCTGCTCGCTCCCTGGTTCGTGTCCTCGGCGCTGGTGTGCGGCGTGGCGCTGGTGCTCGTGGTGGTCATCGCGCTGCGCAAGGCCGGGTACCTCGAGCTCGATCAGGCCAACGTCGTCAAGCTCGCCAAGATGCTGGGCGCGTTCGTGTGTGTTGACCTGTACTTCTTCGGCTGCGACCTGCTGACCGCCGGCTTCCCGGGCGGCTCGGGCTCCGAGATCGTCGCCATGCTCGCAACCGGCTCGCTCGCCCCGTTCTTCTGGGTCGAGATCGTCGGATGCGCGCTTTGCGCCGCGGTGTGCTTCACGCCGAAGCTGCGCACGAACCCGCTCATCGTGGTCGCCAGCCTGCTGGCCATCGTCGTGCCGGTAGCCGTCGGTCTCGTGTTTGGCGTGGCCGGCGTGATGGGCCTGCTGGTCGGTGGCCTCAGCTCGGGTTTCGTGCTGGCCGTGTTCATGGCCAATGCGGGCGGCGCGTGGGACAATGCCAAGAAGATGGTCGAGGAGGGGCATTTCGGCGGCAAAGGCTCCGAATGCCACAAGGCCACCGTGGTGGGCGATACCGTCGGCGACCCGTTCAAGGACACTTCGGGCCCGTCGCTTAACATCCTTATCAAGCTGATGTCGATGGTTTCCATCGTCATGGCCGGGCTGACGGTGGCTTGCCACCTGTTCTGACCCATGTGACGATAAAGGCAATAAGAAAAGCCACCCGGGGAAGGTGGCTTTTTTTATGGCCTTGCAGCGGGGCTATTTCTTGCTCGCGCCGCTTTCGAGGATCGAGACGATGGAGTAGAGCGTGAAGCAGATGGCTCCGAAACCCGTCAGGACGCGTGCGGGGACGAAATATTTGGGTTCGGAGAGCGCCGCCTCGTAGAGGAATGCCGCGAGGAACAGGCAGGCCAGCGCCGTAAGCACCGGGATGATCGGGATGCGGTTGGCCAGCGGGAAATCGGCGTGCCAGATCTTTGCCAGCAGGATGACCTTGCTCGATATGCTCCAGCAGATCAGTGCCAGCCCTATGAGCACGAAGCCCACGAAGCTGATCGCCTCGCCCCGGAGCGTGAAGAGGAGGATCAGCCCCAGCACGAAGGCCAGGCCGCCCATCGCGAGCACCAGCCCCATCCACCGGCGGCGTTCCTCCATCGTGTAGCTGCCCCGTGCCTGGCGTGCGATACTGGCCACCAGCGCGATGAGCGACGTGCAGACACAGGCGATGCCGAACATGACGCTTCCCGCCACGATATGCGCCGGGAGCGTTCCCAGCGCGAAGAGCAGGATGCACCACACCCATGCCCCGGTGGCTATGGCCGACACGATGAAGATCAGCAGCGAACTTTGCCCGCGGGTGAAGCCTGCGGGGTTGACCGAGAAGGTGCTGTCGCCCGAGTTCTTGGGGATCAGGCTGAACCGCGTCGAGGAGGTGGCCGCCGTCGAGACGCACGCCGTGATGAACCCCAGCCCGCAGATTACATGCCCCGTGACGAGCGCCCCGGTCATGTGCGACTGGATGATGAAAAGCCCGCAGATGACCGTCATGGCGGCGACCGCATAGCCGATGGCCGGGAAAAGGTATTTCGCGGCGGCGGTATAGGTGCCGATGATCTGGCGGATGATGGTGGCGGCGGTGCAATAGAGCGCGATGCAGATCGAGCCCAGGAAAAAGAGCACGGGGCCTGCCGTGAGCCGCGAGGGGTCGTCGCCGGCGGCGAAAACGTAGGCGCCGTAGGCGAAACAGAAGGCTGCCATCGCAAGGGGAATGGCGCGGAAGAGGATGCTTATGCCATAGTTCATAATCGGAGTTTTTGTTATGCGCCAGCCTGCAAATCATGAACCAAACGAAAAAATGGCTATCTTTGCCCCATGGAAAATATCGTTTTCGACCTGGGCGGAGTACTTTTTGCCCGCGACAGAAGTAAGTGTACGCAAGAATTCCACGACTTTTTCAGTTTCATCCGTTCGGAGCCCATGCCGGCTTTCTGGGAGGATTACGACCGGGGCGTGCTGACGCTCGACGAGGTGACCGGCATCCTTTCCGGGGTCAACGCCTGCCCGCGTGCGAAATGCGAGGAGTACCTGCGCCTGTCGATCGACATGCAGGAACCCGTGAAGCCTACCGAACAGCTTGTCCGCGACCTGAAGGCCGCCGGCTACAAGTTGTATGTGCTTTCGAACATGTCGCGCGAGTTCATCGACTTCCTGCGCCGTTTCCCCGTCTACGGGCTTTTCGACGGTGAGGTGGTCTCCTGCGAGGAGGGCGTGGTGAAACCCGAGCCGGAAATCTACCGGCGACTGCTCGGCCGCTACGGACTCGATCCTGCGCAGACGCTCTTTATCGATGACCGCCCGGCCAATATCGCCGCCGCAGCGGCGCTGGGTATCCGCGGGCAGTTGTTCGACCATTCGGCGCCGGCCGCAACCTGCGACCTGCTGCGCCGCAGGCTGTTGCCCGAAATAGTAGGGTAGCAGCCCGAGACCATATCCGGGTACTCCGTCCGTATAGCCGTACCCGCAGGCCGTTCGCTCCGCCCGCACGAATCGTCGGCTTCCCCTTTTGCAGCGGTTTTCCCTGTCCCTTGATCCGATCCGTCCGATGATTGAAAAATAAAAAGGGCCACTCGTTAGAGCGGCCCTTTGCTTTGGATCGGATTCCGTTATTCGAAGTTGGCATCCTTCATCAGTTCATACTCCGGCGAGAGTGCGTACATGCGTACGTATTCGAACTTGCCGGTGTCGACGAGCTTGAACTCGAATGCGTGCGTCACCTTGCCCGTGCCCGAGCCGATGTGCTGCGTGTAGAGCATCATCTGTACGGTGTAGATCACGTCGATGCCGGAGATCATCTTGACATCGGGGTAGAGCGTACCCAGGGCGGCCGACATTACCTCGCCGAAACGCTTTTCGACTTCGTCGTAGAACGCCTGGTACGATGCGCGCATGGCGTCCTTGTCTTCCGACCCCCAGTTGTCGTAGGCTGATATGTCTTCACCGGCTTCGCTCCAGTAGTATTTCGGAAGCGTGTTGATACGCCAGTTCAGGTTGGTGTAGCTTGCCGCGCAACCGCTGTAATACTCCGCATCCGTGAGGCGGCTGCCGCTGCGGTTGTCCGTCGTATAGGCGGCGTCCTTGTTCTGGAGTACCCAGTCCACGCAAGCCTGGTAGAAGCTCTTGCTGTAAGCGCTGCGGTCGGGGGCCACGACGAGCGTCATGCTGGGGTCGAAGTTCCATTTGCCGCTGACCTTCTTGAACGGGCCGTCGAGCGTCTCGGTGTCCTCGGTCTTGATCCAGTCCGCACCGTCGTAAGTGTACTCGTCGGCGAAGAGCAGGGTTACCTTGTCCGTCGAGTCGTAGAAGTGGTATGCCACGTTCATCTTCTCCTCGGCCAGGGCGTAGGGATATTTGTACTTCAGGTAGAGGGGCAGGTAGGTGTCCTGCGAGAACGACGAACTGAAGTTGGGATTGGTGGCGCCCATCTGCGTGTAGTCCTCGGGGTTGACCATCGTGGTGTTTTCTGCGGCTGCCCACGACGTGCCGTCGAAGGTGTAAATCGCATAGCGGTTCTTGGTCACCGCGGCGCGGGTCATGCCGAAGGAAGCTGCCGAAGCATTGGCTGCCGGCTTGACAGAAGTGACCATCGTATTGAGGAACTTGCTGCCCGATACGCCGATCGCATAGCCTTCCACGACGACTTCCTGTCCGTCGAGTGCTGGGTCTACGGCGCCGTCCAGGACATACGAGAGGCTGCCTTGTGCCGTCAGCGCTTCGTCGTTGATGACGTTGTAGTAGTTGCCGTCAATTTTCAGCGTACCCGTGTAACGCACGTACTGCGCCGTGGTCAGCGTCAGGTAACCGTCCATGTCGGTACCGTCCATTTCGCGGATCGCGGGGTAGGTGAACTTATTGGCCTCGGTATTGAGTTTGGTGACGGTCGATGCCGGGGGGTACTGGTTCAGCCCGGCATAAGCCGAAGTGGTACCTTCCACGCTGACCAGATCGCCGATGGCATAGGTTCCGGTCGGGTCGGCATTGGTATAGATGAGGATCGACCCTGTGCCGTCGTTGATGAGGAAGCCGCGCTTGTAGGTCGCTGCGATCTGTCCCGTCACGCTGAACGTGCCGGGATCGGCCGATGCGACGACGCCCACGGGCGTGAATGCGGGCTGCGAACCCTCCTCGGCGATCGTGGCGACCATCATGTTGGCGAATTTGGGTGCGTCGCCGCTCTTGCTGACGGAGAAGAGGTAACCGGTCGCGGTGACCTTCTTACCGTCCAGGCTCTCGTCGATCTGCCCCTTGTTGGGGAAGGAGAGGCTGCCGGTGGCCGTCGCGGCACCGTCCACCTTGAGGTTGTAATAGTTGCCGCTGATCGAGAGCGTACCCGTCAGGCTGACGAATTTGATCGACGTTGCGGTCAGGTAGGCGTCGAGCTCGCTGCCCGACATGGCCTGTGCCGTGGGGAAGGCGAAATTCTTGGTTTTCTCCACGAGCGTGATCTCGGCCGTGTTGCCGAATTGCATGCCGCTGTTGTATTCCGTAACGGCACCCTTGACCTTCACTACATCGCCTAGCGAGTAGTTCGACGGGGCGTTCAGATATACCAGAATAGCCCCCGTGGTGTCGTCGACGATAAAGCCGCGGGCATAGGCAGCCGAAACGGTGCCCTGCACGGTATAGTCGCCGGGGGCAATGATTTCGCTGATCTTGTTGATGGTCTCGGGGATTTCGCCGCCTCCGGTCGAAGGCTCCTGCTCGGAGTAGGCGTATTCGGCGATGACGTAGTCGCCGGCCTCGGCGTTCTTGACGGCCTCCTTGAGGATGCGCGGCAGGTAGTTGGCTGCCGGCTTACCGGGTGTAAAGTAGTCGGCCGTGATATCCTCGCCCCAGGCTACCTCGTAGTCGGCGGCCTTGAGCTCGTAGGTCGAGGCGGAAGCGATGCCGGTGATGGCCTCGGATATCTCGCCGCGCTGGTTCTTATAGGTAACGGTGACAGTCGAGCCGTTCGAGAGGTAGCTGTCGTAACCTGCAGCCAGGAAGGCGGGCAGGTACGTCGTGGCGGAAGCGGCTTCGGAGAAACATTTTGCCGTGCCTACGGCGGGCGAACCATAT
>OGQB01002948.1_pt1 | contig 11620 bp, 9 predicted proteins | sample 1553071 | NCBI WGS metagenome assembly OGQB01 (sample SAMEA2580284, study PRJEB22360) | human gut metagenome | biome: human gut; feature: human-associated habitat; material: faeces | place: Denmark | collected 2008/2010
TTGTCGAAAAATGCGAAGTGGTCTGCCCTCTTCAAAGTGATACGCACCGATAAAATATGCTGTGGTGTCGTATTTACAGAAATATAATGCTTTGAGTTGATTGTAACACAGAGAGGACAGTTTGTCATCAAATTTCTCTCTAAAAGACAAGGGTAAAAGACGAGGGTCTAAAATGAATATATGCTTACTTTTTATTCTCTAATCAAACCCTTATTACATAAAAACCGCGCAAGCCAATCTCCTCCGATGCACTTGCGCGATTTCGTCTGATATACACATACCAAAATTATTATTTACATTTGCTACAGCATTTGACTGTTTTATGCATTCTCAATCTCTGTCTTATACTTTTCAAGAATCATATTCTGGATATTCTCGCGTGTGGCAGAGTTAATCGGATGGGCTATATCCCTGTACTCGCCATCGTTTGCCTTGCGGCTTGGCATGGCGATGAAAAGTCCCTTTTCTCCTTCGATTACCTTGATGTCATGTACCACGAATTCATCATCGATTGTTATTGACACAACCGCCTTCATCTTTCCCTCTTTTTCTACCTTACGAATTCTGATGTCTGTAATCTGCATATTTTTGTCCCCCTGGTCTGTTTTTAAATTACATATCTTACATTTTTTTCTTTTACTATCATGACTCCATCCTCACCACAATAGCAGGTGTTTGGATTGATGGTTCCGCGGCTCTCTACGATGCAATTTTCGAGGTGCACATTGTCGCCTATGTAGACGTCATTGAGTATCACGCAGTTCTTCACTGTGGTGTTTTTGCCCACAAATACCTGCTTGAAAAGCACCGAATCCTCCACGCTTCCGTTTATGATACAGCCACTTGATACGAGGCTGTTTGAAATGTCTGAGCCCGGATTAAACTTGGCCGGTGGCAGGTCGTCCACCTTTGAGCAGATGGTCGGCTCCTCCCTGAAGAAATAGCTTCTGACGTCAGGTCTTAAGAAATCCATATTGGTCTTGAAGTATGCATCAATATCGGCGATATTGTTCCAGTATGAATTTATCTTGTAGCCATATATTTTCTTTACATTTTTGTAGCGCACGAGGATATCATTTACGAAATCGAATCTGTTTTCCTCAGCTGCCGCCTCCAAAAGCTCTATGAGCTGTCGTCTCCTGATGACATAGATACCTGTGGAAATGGTGTTGGATAAGGCCTCGATTGGCTTTTCATCAAACTCTGTGATTCTTGACTCATCATCCATGCGTACCACACCAAAACGGCTGACATCGTCGTTGTACATCATGTCCTTGCATACCACTGTAATGTCTGATTTTTTCTCGATGTGAAAATCAAGCACTCTGTTGAAATCCAGCTTGTATACACAGTCACCGCTGCTGATGATGACATATGGCTCATGGCGTCTCTTGAGAAAATCAATGTTCTGATACATCGCATCTGCCGTGCCCCTATACCAGTCACTGTTGTCCGCTGTGACTGTAGGTGTAAAGAGGAATAAGCCCCCCTGCTTTCTGCCAAAATTCCACCATTTTGATGAGCTTAAATGCTCATTCAGTGAGCGTGCATTGTACTGGGTCAGTACTGCGACAGTCTGTATATGTGAGTTTGACATGCTGCTGAGCGCAAAATCAATGCTTCTGAAGCTGCCTGCTACCGGCAGGGCCGGTACTGCTCGTTTTGCTGTCAGTTCCTTCATCCTATTATTGTTGCCGCCGGCCAAAATTATTCCTATTGCCTTCATTTTCCGTCACCTGCCTTGATAATAACTTCTCCGCCCTCAAGCACACCGTCTTTGTAATCCTCTTCGTATGTAACACCGGAGATTGCTGTATTTTTGCCTATCTTTACCCCGTCCGGTATCACAGAATCTTCTCCTATAGTGACCAGCCCAAATGAGTATATGCTCTCATTTAATACGTTCGGCTTCTCCTGTCCGAAGCCAAGTGTCACATTGTCGCCCACCTTGCAATTTTCGGCAATGATGGACTTGTCTATCGTGACATTGGAGCCTATCTCCGTGTCACACATGATGATGGAATCACGTATTACTGCGCCTCTTCCAATCTTGACGTTGGCACCTATAACAGAATGCTCCACATGACCATAGCATTCACAGCCCTCACCCATGATGCTTCGCTCCACATGACCTCCTTTGGCTATATAAAGTGGCTCGATTGCATCATTCTTTGTGTAAATCTTCCAATACTCCTCGTACAGATTAAACTCCGGAATGAGGTCCACAAGCTCCATATTGGCCTCCCAGTATGAGCCCAGTGTACCTACGTCCTTCCAGTATCCGTTGAACTCGTATGCAAACATACGTCTGTCGTTTTCAAAGCAGTATGGTATGACATGCTTGCCAAAATCACAGTTTTCCTGATCCTTTAGTGCAAGTAATGCTTCCTTTAGCACCGGCCATGAGAATATGTAAATACCCATTGATGCGAGATTGCTGCGCGGATGAACCGGCTTTTCCTCAAATGCATTGATGCGCTTATCATCATCGGCTATGACGATACCAAATCGGCTGGCCTCCTCGATAGGCACCGGCATGGTTGCTATGGTCACATCTGCATTGTTTTCCTTGTGGAAATCAAGCATCACCTCATAGTCCATCTTGTAAATGTGGTCTCCTGACAGTATCAACACATAGTCCGGGTTGTAACTGTCTATATACCTCATATTCTGGTAGATTGCATTGGCTGTACCTGTGTACCACTCGCTGTTGCCGCTCTTCTCATAAGGAGGCAGTATTGCCACTCCTCCATTATTCCTGTCGAGATCCCACGGAATACCTATTCCGATGTGGCTGTTAAGTCTGAGTGGCTGATACTGTGTAAGTACACCCACTGTATCAATGCCTGAATTGATGCAGTTGCTAAGCGGAAAATCTATGATTCTGTACTTTCCACCAAACGAAACTGCCGGTTTTGCTACGTCCGCTGTCAGAACACCAAGTCTGCTGCCTTGACCGCCTGCTAAAAGCATGGCTATCATTTCTTTCTTAATCACGTTATCACTCCTCGTCTGTCCTAATTTTTGTTGTGCCCATCCGGTCCCCACCACTTGTTTCTGTAATAACCGTATCTGTAATGCTTCCATAATAAATCACAATTGTTTCCATATAAATTATAGTTGCTGCTGCATAAATTGCAGTTACTGCCATATACTTTAACCCCATAAAATTCATATGGTCCGGATGAATTATTTTTATAAAAAAATTATACCACAGCCGCATTACCACTTCAACATTTTTCACAAAATCAAATAATATTTTTCTTTTTTTTCGACATTTTGCACAAGTGCCATTTATCGTATATCTGTTTAACCTGCTATGGTTCTTATCATTTGAAAGTCATGCCTGCTTTCACCTTATTTTTCCTTTGCAAATACTATATTTAGTTGTATAATTAATATAAAGTAACTATTCAGAACAAGAAAATCTGTTGCTTACATGCAATCATGACGCATCGGCTTTTTGTTCTCAGCGATTCTTAATAGTTACAATATAAATTATAATAAATCAGGCAGGTAAAATTAATGTATAAAATAGATTTCAGCAAACCAATACACATCCATTTCATAGGCATCGGCGGTATCAGCATGAGCGGTCTCGCAGAGATTCTGCATGAGGAGGGCTTTACAATTTCCGGCTCCGATTCAAAGGAATCAGACCTCACAAAAACTCTTGCTGCCAAGGGCATAAAAGTCATATATGGCCAGAGCGCAGACAATATCACATCCGGTATCGACCTGGTGGTTTACACTGCAGCTATCCACGAAAGCAATCCTGAGTTTGCCGCAGCAAAGGCAGCCGGTATTCCAATGCTTACAAGAGCCGAGCTTCTCGGACAGATTATGGACAATTACGATTATTCTATCGCTGTAGCCGGCACACACGGCAAGACTACCACCACATCCATGATCAGCGAGATTCTTCTCGCCGCCCAGACAGATCCTACCATTTCCGTAGGTGGTATTTTGTCATCTATCCACGGCAATCTGCGTGTGGGCGATTCAGAGTACTTCATCTCTGAGGCGTGTGAGTACACAAACAGCTTTTTGAATTTCAGACCACGCTACAGCATTATTTTAAATATTGAGGCTGAGCATCTGGATTTCTTCAAGGATATCAACGACATCAGACATTCCTTCCACGAGTATGCATCAAACACTCTCGCAGGCGGCGCTACCATCATCAATGGTGAGATTGACCGCTATGAGGAGATTGTCGCAGGGCTTCCTCAGAAGATTATCACCTATGGCTTTGATTCAAAATATGATTTCTATCCGGAAAATATAACCTATGACGATAAAGCTTGTGCATCTTTTACAGCTATGAGACAGGGTAGTCCACTTTTCGACGTAAAACTCTCTGTTCCGGGCGCTCACAATGTAAGCAATGCGCTCGCAGCCATAGCTTTATCCACCACACTCGGTCTTAATGAGGAGTCTATCCTCACAGGCCTTGACAAATTTGGCGGTGCTGACAGACGTTTCCAGTACAAGGGCAAGGTAAACGGCGTCACAATCATTGATGACTACGCTCACCATCCAACCGAGATCCGCGCAACACTGACAGCTGCACAAAAATATCCACATGACAGGCTTGTCCTTTGTTTCCAGCCACACACCTATTCCAGAACCAAGGCATTCTTAAATGATTTTGCCGATGTTCTTTCAATGGCAGATGTTGTGGTGCTTGCTGATATCTATGCTGCGCGTGAGCAGAACACATATGGTATCTCATCTAAGGATATCCTGGATTTATTGCTCGAAAAAGGTGTGAATGCGCACTATTTCCCATCATTTGAGGAAATCGAGAAATTTTTATCAGAAAATTGTGTAAACGGTGACCTGTTGATAACAATGGGTGCCGGAAATGTAGTAGAAATCGGCGAAGACCTGCTTAAGAAATAAGTTATCCACGTTATCCACATACAAAATGTTAACAACTCTCATTTTGTGTGTGGATTTTTTAAATAATTTTCAACAGCTTATATACCCTGTGATACATTGATTTTTCAATTATTTTACACAGTTATCCACGTTATCCACATTTTTTTGTGGACTCGGAAAGCCCGAGTTTACAAGGCTTGTAGCACTTTTACCATCTTCACACGGTTAAAATATTGTGCTATAATTGCTCACAGGTTAAGCGAAAGAGAGTTTTTTATATGACAGCGATAAACATTAGCAGTGACATAGCAACATCATTCACTACTGTGTCAGATATTTTTATAGATCAATACATGCCAAAGGCAAACGGTGAGTTTGTCAAGGTATACCTTTATCTACTCCGTGCGACAGGCTCCGGGGCAGGCATAGCAACTATTTCAGAGATTGCCGATCATTTCAGCAATACTGAAGCCGACATCATACGTGCCCTCAATTACTGGGCCTCTGAGGGCATTTTGCAGGTGCAAACCGGCGCTGATGGTCAGATTATTGGAATCAACCTCTGCAGTCTTTCTGTATCCGGTATGCAGGCTGCTCAGAGTAATATACAAAGCGCTGTGGCTGATAATGCCGCGCAGAATAATTTGCAAAACGGTGTTGTTAATAATGCTACGCAGAATAATTTGCAAAACAGCGTGGTTAATAATGCTGCACAGAATATTTCTACCGCGAATATTCGGATGCAGGATTCTGTTGTGGAAAAGCTTAAGAGCCAGACTACTTACAAGCCTGCTTCTTCACAGAAGGAATACACACTTGATGAGATTAAGGAGTTTAGAAAGAATCCTGACATTTCAGAGCTTTTCTTTATTATAGAGACATATTTGAAGCATACGCTTTCATCCACAGACACCAATATGGTGCTCTACTGGCTGGACGTGCTCCATTTTTCTACCGACCTGGTGGAGTATCTCGTGGAGTACTGCATTACCAAAGGACATTCAAGCCTTCGTTACATGAACAAGGTCGCTCTCGGCTGGGCCGATGCCGGCATAAAGACCGTAGACCAGGCAAAGGACGATGCAGCCGCTCACTCACAGATTTACTATTCTGTAATGAAGGCTCTAGGCATCACAGGCCGCAATCTGGTTGACTCTGAGGTGTCACTCATCAACAAATGGGTCGGCGAATACGGTTTCGATATAGAGCTTGTAAAAGCCGCCTGCAGTAAAACTATTTCAGCTATCCAGAAGCCAAGCTTCGAGTACACAGACTCGATACTCGCGAACTGGAAGAAAAAGGATGTACATACATTAAAGGATGTTGAAGTGCTTGATGCCAACTTTGCCAAGGCCAATAAAGCCTCTGCTACAGGCTCATCACAAGGCACAAATGCTGCAAACGGTTCCTCAAAACCAAAAAGCAATAATTCAAGTTCCAAGAATAAATTTAACAACTTCAATCAGCGCAACAATGATTACGACAAGCTGGAGAAGCTGTTTCTGAATTCTATGGTATGATTTTTCAAGTTAGATTTACACATCCCAAGGAGGATATATGGCACTTACCAATGCTCAATATGATGAAATAATGCGAGGCTACGATAAACGCCAGCTTCAGAACAAATACATACATGACAAGCGTATTGAGGAAGCCTATCGCAAGGCGCCCCGCCTCAGGGAAATTGACTCAGAGATTGCATCCGCATCTGTCAGGCAGGCGTACAGGCTTATGGATGGTGATGAGAATGCTCTCGCCGCTTTACGCCTTGCAATCGAGGACTATAAGGATGAGCGTGCTGCACTGCTATCCACACTCGGATATCCGCTTGATTATTTTGACCCTATTTACACCTGTCCAGATTGCCATGATACCGGGTATATAGATGGTCAGAAATGTCATTGTTTCAAGCAGGCTATTATCAATACCGTTTATTCGCAGTCCAATATCAGGGAGATTTTGTCTCGTGAGAATTTTTCCACGCTCTCATTCGATTATTACTCAGATGAGCAGAAAAATCCTGCGACAGGGCTGTCTGCTCTTGCCACAGCAAAGCTTGCAGTGACGAACTGTCATGAATTTATAGACAATTTTGAAAACAAACCTAAAAATATATTTTTCTACGGTAATACCGGTGTCGGAAAGACTTTTTTATCTAATTGCATTGCAAAAGAGCTTTTAGATGCAGGTTACTCCGTAATTTACTTTACAGCATTCCAATTATTTGATATATTAAGCAAAGGTGTGTTTGAAAAGGATGCAGATGCCATCGCAGCGCACCAAAATATATTCGACTGTGATTTACTTATCATAGACGACCTCGGAACCGAGCTTTCCAACTCATTTACCACATCACAGCTTTTCCTTTGTGTAAATGAGCGTATACTGCGACAGAAATCTACTATTATTTCCACTAATCTGAATCTGGAGCAGATAGCAGAGATTTACTCCGAGAGAACACTTTCAAGAATTTCAAGTAATTATAGTTTTATCAAGCTCTTCGGAGATGACATACGAATTAAGAAGCGTCTTTCCAAATAGCGCTTTTTATATATATTTAGTTTATTTATTATATGGTTATATGGAGGAATAACAATGCCAAACGATGAGAGAATTTTGGAGACTATGCCAACCGGTACACTTGGACTTGTTGCAACCGACAGTTGTATAGGTCTTGCCCAGAAGGTAGATGCATACTTACAGGGCTGGAGAGAGCACAGAGAGCACCAGCATGCTAACGAGAGTGCTTTCAAGGACTACTACAAAAACAGTTACATTATCAAGCCTTCTACACCTAGATTCGGTTCCGGCGAGGCTAAATGTGTTATCAACCAGTCAGTTCGTGGTTATGATCTGTACATCATGGTAGATGTAACAAACTACAGTCTTACCTACACAGTATGCGGTCAGACAAACCACATGTCACCTGATGACCACTACGCAGACTTAAAGCGTGTTATCGCTGCAGCCGGCGGAAAAGCAAGAAGAATCACAGTTATCATGCCTTTCCTTTATGAGAGCCGTCAGCACAGACGTACAGGCCGTGAGTCTCTTGACTGTCCATTGGCTCTTCAGGAGCTTATCAACATGGGTGTAGACAATATCATCACCTTCGATGCTCATGACCCTCGTGTGGTAAATGCTATTCCTCTGAACGGCTTTGAGAATGTAATGCCTTCTTACCAGTTCATCAAGGGTATCTTAAAGAACGTAAAGGATATCACTATTGATGCTGACCATCTTATGATTATCTCTCCTGATGAGGGCGCTACAAACCGTGCTATCTACCTTGCAAACGTACTCGGAGTAGACATGGGTATGTTCTACAAACGTCGTGATTACAGCCGTATCGTTGACGGACGTAACCCTATCGTAGCTCATGAGTTCCTCGGAACAAATGTGGAGGGTAAGGATGTTCTTATCATCGATGATATGATTTCTTCCGGCGAGAGTATGATAGATACAGCAAGAGAGCTCAAGAAGCGTAAAGCTAACAGAATCTTTGTTGTTTCTACATTCGGTCTCTTCACAAACGGCTTCGCTTCATTTGACAAAGCCTACGAGGAGGGTCTCATCTACAGAGTAGTTACAACAAACCTTATCTACCAGTCACCTGAGCTTCTCTCTAAGGAGTACTATATCAGCTGTGACATGAGCAAATACATCGCATACCTCATTGATACATTAAACCACGACTGTTCTATCAGTGATCTTCTCTCACCATATGACAGAATCAAGAAGTGTGTTCAGAAGTACAATGACGAGCAGGCTGCAGCAAAAAATAAATAATTAAGCGCATTTATAAAAAGCCGTGTTAAATTAATATGTACCCCTTTTGCTGGATATCCAGTGAAAGGGGTATTTTTATGCGTTACAGTTACAAATTCAAACCAAAGGCAGTCGAACTATACATGCAAATAAGACGCATCCGTTTTTCTCAAAGTTTAGAATAATTATCTTAGTAATATAAAAAACCAGAGAAGTGAGTGTCATCCACTCAAATCTCTGGTTTAATTTAGTCTAAGATTTATACCGATTAAATATTAAACTAACTCAAGGAGAACCTCTAAAGCTCCGTCACCTTTACGCTGTCCAATCTTAACGATTCTTGTGTAACCACCGTTACGATCAGCATACTTAGGAGCGATCTCATCGAATAACTTGTTTGTTACATCGATAGTCTTTGTTCCCTTCTTTGTGCCGTCAGACTCTTTAGCTGTGTAAAGAACCTTAAGCATCTGTCTTCTGGCATGAAGACGTGAAGCAGAATCCTTCTTGATCTTCTTCTCTACTTCGTCATAAACAGTAACTTTCTTTCCGTCTACAACCTCTTTTACTCTCTTGCCATCTTTGTCCTTGCGGGCAACCTTAGCTGTTACAGTAACCTCTTCGAAGTTGTCTTTCTCTTTTACTGCTAATGCGATAAGACCCTCAGCGATCTTACGAACCTCTTTAGCCTTAGCCTCTGTAGTAACGATCTTTCCGTTAACAAGAAGCTGTGTAACCTGACCTCTGAGTAAAGCCTTTCTCTGGCTTGATGTTCTGCTTAACTTACGATATTTTGCCATTTTAATTTCCTCCATTTGTGGGACATCCGGTCACGCTCTTCGGTCTTACTGCCAGACATCGTATCTTGTTGTGATAAAGCTTTGCTTTATTTCAAAAAGCAAATGCTCAAATCAGTTGCCACTCATGTATCAGACATGGTCACGCTCTTTGGTCTTACTGACCCTGCCGCTATGAGTTTTGTCACACATAAACATAAATATGATATTTAAAATTTATATATGACCAATTTATTTAGAAGAATCAGTGCAAGGATTATTCGAATGAATTATTCCTCAGTCTGATTTAACTCTAAACCTAATTCTTTTAATTTTGCTAAAACTTCCTCTAAAGACTTGCGACCAAGGTTACGAACCTTCATCATGTCCTCAGGTGTTCTATTGATAAGCTCTGCAACAGTGTTGATTCCTGCACGCTTTAAGCAGTTGTATGAACGAACTGAAAGCTCAAGCTCATCGATGTTCATCTCAAGAACCTTCTCCTGAGCATCGTTTTCCTTCTCGACCATAACGTCAACCTGCTGTGCTGCCTCTGAAAGATCGATGAACAGATTTAAGTGCTCACTTAACACCTTAGCTGCAAGGCTGACTGCCTCGTCCGGCTCCAATGTACCATTTGTAAATACATCTAATGTAAGCTTATCGTAATCTGTAACCTGACCTACACGGGTATTCTCTACAGTAAGATTAACACGCTCAACAGGAGTGTAGATTGAATCTACAGCAAGAACTCCGATTGGTGTATCCTCGTTCTTGTTCTTCTCTGCTCCGACATAACCTCTGCCGTTAGTGATTGTAAGCTCCATGTAAAGCTTAGAATCTGCTCCACCATTCAAGTGTGCAATCTCTAACTCAGGATTCAAAATCTCGATATCTGAATCAACCTGAATATCGGCTGCTGTAACAACGCCTTCACCTTCGAATTCGATATATGCAACCTTTGGTTCATTTGTAGAACTATTATTGCGAATTGCAAGGTTCTTGATATTCATGATGATTTCTGTAACATCTTCCTTAACACCAGGAATAGAGCTGAATTCATGTAAAACACCATCAATCTTGACCTGGCTTACTGCAGCGCCCGGTAAAGAAGAAAGCATGATACGTCTTAAAGAGTTTCCAAGTGTTGTACCGTAACCTCTCTCTAATGGCTCTACAACAAATCTGCCATATGTCTTGTCTTCTGAAATTTCTGCGATTTCAATTTTTGGTTTTTCAAAATCGAACACTTCAAATTCCCTCCTTCTCGGGTATCGTTGTTATATGTTATCAAAGAGTGGATAAGCCGGGAAATAAATCCCCGGCAAATCAACCTAATTTTACTTAGAATATAACTCGACAATGAGCATCTCATCTACAGGAACATCAATCTGCTCACGTGTAGGTAAGTCTTTTACAGTTCCCTGTAATTTCTCAGCATCTACGTCTAACCACTCCGGAACGATTCTTCCGCCAGCTACCTCGACGATATCTTTCATTCTCTGAGTATTCTTTTTGCTCTCTTTAATTTCGATAACATCGCCAGCCTTTACAAGGTATGAAGGGATGTTAACAACTTTTCCGTTTACTGTAACGAACTTGTGATCAACGATCTGTCTAGCTTCTTTTCTTGTTCTTGCGAAACCAAGACGGAAAATTACGTTGTCAATTCTTGACTCAAGGATTGTCATAAGGTTAAGACCTGTTAATCCTTTCATCTGATCTGCTTTCTTGTAGTAGTTACGGAAAGGCTTCTCTAAAACACCATAGATGAATTTAGCTTTCTGCTTTTCTCTTAACTGAAGTCCGTACTCAGACACCTTTCTGTTTGCTCTTGTAAGGTTTCTTCTAGACTTCTTATCATATCCTAAATAACTTGGCTCTAAACCAAGTGATCTGCATCTCTTAAGTACAGGTACTTTATTAACTGCCATTTTAATCTATACCTCCTGATTAGACTCTTCTACGTTTTGGTGGACGACATCCATTGTGAGGTACCGGAGTAACGTCTCTGATTGATGTAACCTCAAGACCACATGCTGAAAGGGCACGGATAGCTGCCTCTCTTCCTGAACCTGGTCCCTTAACGAATACGTCAACTGTCTTTAATCCATGGATTAAAGCTGCCTTTGTAGCTGTTTCTGCTGCCATCTGTGCAGCATATGGAGTAGATTTCTTTGAACCTCTAAATC
>OGQB01002955.1_pt1 | contig 11591 bp, 8 predicted proteins | sample 1553071 | NCBI WGS metagenome assembly OGQB01 (sample SAMEA2580284, study PRJEB22360) | human gut metagenome | biome: human gut; feature: human-associated habitat; material: faeces | place: Denmark | collected 2008/2010
GGAGCTTTATGAGAAAACAGTCAGCAACATGGTGGAGTGCAGAAGCCGTGGGGCGTATCTGATGGGGCTTACTACGTTTGGAAACTATAATATCGAGGATACTGCAGATTTTACGGTTTATATCCCGAAAACAGATCCGCATTTTGCAACTTCGCTGGCAGTGATCCCGCTGCAGCTTCTGGGCTACTATGTCAGTGTAAATAAAGGTCTGGATGTGGATAAGCCGAGAAATCTTGCCAAGAGTGTTACCGTGGAATAAGGATATCTGTTTCATGGAAGGAACATTTTAGAGGCAGTTCCGTGACATCGTGAGAGCATAAAAGGATCATGATATCACGGAACTGTTTTTGCATTTGGCGATTTACGATATTTCTTGCTTTTATCAGTAAAAAAGCGTAAAATGATTAGGATATTTGAATCTGTACAGAGAGTGTCCATATGAAATATTCTCTGTACCATCAAAAATGGAGGATTGCATATGAGAAAAATGGGAAAACATATCCCAGGGCTGATCGTGACGCTTGTGGTTCTGATCACAGCGATCGTATTTGCGGTCATGCTTCTGAATATGAAGGTGATCCCGACGAAGTTCATTGCAGTGATCGGACTGGTAATGCTGGTCCTGATCATGATCGTCGGAGCGCTTGTATGGAGTACGGATGGTAAGATAAGATTTGTAGTGGGAGTGATCCTGGCAGCAGTTTTTGCAGCAGTATTCATTCTCGGAAGTATGTATGTTTATAAGACACATTCCACACTGGCAGGGATTTCCGGTGTGAACACAGAGGTTACGGAGGTTGGTATTTATGTCCGTGCAGATGATTCTGCAGATTCCATAGAGGCTACAGCAGATTATGTGTATGGTGTGCTGACAGATCTTGACAGAGCCAATTCTGACAAGGCTATCCAGGAAGTGGATTCCGAGACAGGCAAGACCGTGCAGGTCCAGGAGTATGCAGGACTTACAGAGCTGGTTGACGGTCTTCTGAACGGACAGACAGGTGCGATCGTGCTGAACAGCGCATATTTAAGTGTTATTGAAGAGATGGATGGATATTCCGATATTTCTTCCAGAATCAAAGAGCTGACCGTGAAGAAGGTGGAGACGACCATTGAGCCCCAGGAGACAGAGGCGAAGGCTGAAGAGAATACCAATGACGGTTCTATATATACCATCTTTATCAGTGGTATTGACAGCCGCAGCGGCCTTGTTGCAAAGAGCCGAAGCGATTCCAATATCATTGCTACGGTAAATACAGCTACTAGACAGGTGCTTCTGGTTTCCACACCTCGTGATTATTTTGTACCGCTTTCTATTTCAGGCGGACAGAGAGATAAGCTGACACATGCAGGTATCTATGGTATCAATGTATGTATGGATACTCTGGGAATGCTTTATAATGAGGATATCAACTATTATTTCCGTATCAACTTTGCGGGATTTGAGCAGCTGATCAATTCGCTTGGCGGAGTTACTGTTTATTCTGACTATGACTTTGATTCCAAGAATGAGACAGGATATCACTTCAATCAGGGAGAGAACTACCTGAACGGTGAGCAGGCTCTTGTATTCAGCCGTGAGCGTTATGCCTTTAAAGAGGGCGACCGTCAGCGTGGCAAGAACCAGATGGCAGTGATCAAGGGTGTGATCAACAAGGCTCTTTCACCGGAGCTTCTGAAGAATTATTCTTCCGTTCTTTCCAGCATCCAGGGATGCTTTGAGACCAATATCTCCTACGAGGAGATCGCCAGACTGCTCCAGCAGCAGCTGAACAACGGCGGTGACTGGAACATCGTAAGCTACAGTGTAAATGGTACCGGTGACACACAGAAGCCGTATTCTATGAGCCAGAAGGCTTACGTTATGATTCCGGATGAGTCTACCGTTCAGAAGGCGGAGGCCATGATGAAGAAGGTTCGTGACGGAGAGACTGTTTCCCAGGAGGAGGCAGACAGTGCAACATCAGCGGCAGTAGCTACGGATAATGATGCACAGGCAGCTGCAGAGGGAAGTACAGCAGAAGCGCAGGGTGAGACTGCAGATGCCACACAGAATGACACAGCAGATGCCCAGAGTGCAGACGGAACTGTTGCACAGCAGTAAGATAAAATTATTAAATTTTTTAAAAGTAGATACACTATTTTAACATTACTAATTATTGTTATGTATATTATTTATCTTATAATAATAAATGTAGTTCCATTTGGAGATAAAACGATTTTAAAAAGTGATGCTTATCAACAATATTTGAATTTCTTTTGTTATTTTAGAGAAGTTTTATTACATGGTAAAAGTCTCTTAATGTCATGGAATTTAGGATTAGGAAATAATTTTTTAACAACATTTGCTTATTATCTGGCTTCTCCACTTAATTTATTGGTTGTATTTTTTAAACCAGAAAATATGTATTGGTTTGTGGAATTAATAACACTAATTAAACTAATTTTAATTGGAAACTTTTTTATGCTATTTTTAAGCAAATCATATCAATACAAAAAGAGAGATACCGTTTTATTTGGGCTTATGTACACATTTTCTGCCTATGTTATGAGTTATGCTTTTCATATCATGTGGCTTGATGCTGTTTATATGTTACCAATTGTTTTAATTTTTGTAGATAAATATATAAAAACTAAAAAAATATATCCATATATACTTGCACTTGCATACACGTTATATACAAGTTATTATATAGGATTCATGGTAGCATTTTTCTCAGGAATTTATTACTTAGCAAAATATTTTATTGAAATTAAAGGAAAATTTTTTACAAAAGGAAGTATACTAAAATTTATAAAATCACTATTTAAGTTTTTGCTTGGTATTGTGATTTCCTTTGGCTTAATTATGTTTTTATTTATACCTAGTTTAATACAATTAAGTGGAAACATGATAAAAGACCCAATAAAATTATTTGATTTTGACATAGATAAAATTAGATTATTTTTTAATGTCATTTTCAATAATTATAATTACCTATTTGAGCAAAAATCTTGTCTAGTGTTTTCAGGAACACTTACATTATTACTACTTCCAACTTATTACATGAATTCTAAAATATCTAAAAAGGAAAAAATATTTTTTTCACTTGTAGTAATATTCTTGTTGTTGCCAATAATATCACCATTTATGGATAAAATGTGGCATGGATTTGCAAGGCCAAATTGCTTTAACTATCGTTATTCATTTGCACTTAGCTTTATGCTAATATTAATGGCTTTTAGAGCATATCAAAATAGAACAGTAATAAAAAAGAAACATTTGATAATAAGTGGAATTATATTTTTTATATTGACTGCTATTGAGATTATAATAAAAAAATTAGGATATTTAACATCTGATAATTATGAAATAAGTTATTCTTCTATTATGTTATCTTGCGTAACATTTGTAATTATGTGGATTATATTTTCTATGCAAACATTGGGTGTAAAGAGAAAGCAATTATGGACTATTCTTTTAGTAATAATTGTATGTTTTGATTTAGGAATTGGTATGAGACATAGTGCTATCTCTAATGATAAATATTTTTCAGAAGAGCATGTAACAAAATATGATAAACCTATGGAAGAATTATTAAAATATGTTGATAATAAGGAAACTGATCGTATTGTATTTATACCAGATAATTTTGGTAGCAATATGTCTTTAAAATATGGTTATAGTAATATTGGGTATTTTACTTCTGCCAGAAATAGAGCCACAATTGAAAATATGTATAAGTTAGGCTATAACATTCAAAGAGATGAGCAATTGTGGATTACTTCATTTAGTGGTACATATTTTAATTATACCTTAGCAGGTGTAAAATATTATATTACAGCTCATCCATTAGAAGAAAATGAGATTTATGGATTTAAGTTAATTGACACAATAGATGGTTATTATTTATATGAAAATGAAAATACAATTCCATTTGGATATTTTGTAAATGAAAATATAACAGAGGCTGAAAATCCATTTGAAATGCAAAATGAAATTTTATCTAGTATGGGAAAAAATAATAGTGGAGAAAAATATATGGAACCTATACAAGATGCAAAAGATTTATTAAGTTGTACAATTGATGAAGAAGAAAATGATGGAGAAATTAAGTGGAAATATAAAGTAACAGCTAAAAAGGATACTAATTTATATTTGTATAGTGATTGGGAGTTACAACTTTATAAAGATGGAGAGCCACAATTTGAAAAATATGCAGATTTATGGTCAACTGAAGCAGGAATTAAAGGAATTAAACATTTGAATGAAGGAGAAAGTTATGAATTTGAAATTGGAGTAGATAAAGAAACATATGATCCAAATCATAATATTTATATTTATGCGACAGATAATGAAAAAATTAAAGAACGAATTCAAAACTTAAATCAAGATGAAAATAAATTTTCTATGGAGAAAATAGAAAAAAATGCTTTAGATGGAAAAGCAACAGTAACTAATGAATCATATCTTGTACTACCAATTTCTTATGATGATGGCTGGAGAGCAACTGTTAATGGGGAGAAAGTAGAAGTAAAGGGAATGAGCAATGTTTTTTGTGGTATTGAATTAGAACCAGGAGAATATGAAATTCATTTATACTTTATTCCAAGAGGATTTAAGTTAGGATTATTATTATCAACAGTTTCTATTCTAATGTTCATTGGAATATGCATATTTGAGAAAGGAATAAAAAAAGATGATAAAAAAAATATATCAAAAGTATAAATGTCTAATATATATTGTTTTGGTAGCAGCTCTTATGTTTTTAATACAAATGATTGTATGTAAAGTATATCCATTCGGAGAAAAATCAATGATTGCAGGAGATATTGCAGGACAGTATATACCATTTTGGGAATATATGAAAAATTGTTTATTTGGACGAGATTCTATTCTTTTCTCATTTGGCAAAGGATTAGGAGGAAATATGATAGGTATATGGGCTTATTATCTTATGAGCCCATACAATATTATTTTCCTATTATTCTCGAATTATTGGGTAACAGAGGAAATTGTTGTAGTTACAGGCTTAAAAATAGTATCATGTGCTATTACAATGTATTTTTTCTTAAGAGAAAAAGTATCAAACAAATGGATCTTAGCAATTTTATCCTTAAGTTATGCTTTTTGTGGATATAATATTTCTTACCAAATGAATGTTATGTGGTTAGACAATCTTATTTTATTGCCACTTATGGTCTTAGGGGTAGAAAAAATAACAAGCCAAAATAAATTTAAAATGTATGTTATAACTTTAGCATTATCTTTTATTGTTAACTTTTACATAGGCTATGCTGCAGCGATATTTACTGGATTATATTTCTTGTATGATAATTTATTACAAAAAATTGAGTGGAAAAAAAGAATAAAACAATTTTTAAAATTTGCTTTATATAGTTTACTGGGAATTGGTATAGCAGCTATTATTTTATTGCCAGTTATTTTTACATTACAAGCTGGAAAAGGATTAGGATTTACAATAGATTGGAACACTGCATTTTCAAAAAATTTTGATTTATTAAATTTGTGTGAGAAATTATTAATTGGAGCAGTAAATGAGAAACAACTTCTCAGCTCTGGTTTACCTAACATTTATACAGGTTTAATAACACTTATATTAGCACAATTTTATTTCTTTAATCCTAACATTTCAGTTAGAAAGAAAATTTCTAGTTTAATTTTTTTTGTTGTTGTGATAATTAGTTTTCAAACAAAGATAATTAACTTAATGTGGCATGGATTAAAAGAACCAATAGGATTTCCATATAGATATTCGTTTATTTTATCCTTTTTACTTGTTGTAATAGCAGCGAAAGCATTAACAGAAGGGAAAAGAAATATTAATTGGAAATGGGTTCCATTCATAGTTTTAATAGATATTGGAATTATTTGGTTGATAAAAAAACAAGAAAATTCATTTTTACAGGAAAACTTAATTTATCTATCAATTTTTCTTATGATAGTCTATGGAATAATACTATCATTACAAATAAAATTTAGAAAAATGATTTATTCTGTTTTGCTTTGTGTTATTTGTGTAGTGGAATTATTAATAAACGCTATAGCTTCATTTAATCAAATAGGACATATAGAAAGAAACAAATATATGAATAATTTAAAGTATTATGATAAAATTATAACGAAAGCAAAGGAATATGATTCAGACTTTTACAGAATGGAAAAAGAGGAAAATTTTTATTTAAATGATTCGTTATTGTTTAATTATAATGGCGTGGGACATTCAAGCTCAACATTTGAACAAAGCCAGGTAGACTTCATGAAATAAATTGGATATAATTGGTATATGTTTTTCCCTTCATATGGATATGGGAACACATTGATAACTGATAGCATGTTTGGAATTCGTTATAAAATATCTAAAGATCCAGTAAGATATTTTGAATCAGTGAAAGATATAGAAGATGGAGAAGAATTATATCAAAATAAATATCCTTTAACTATTGGTTATATTACTAACCAAAAAGTAGAAGAAATAGATATGAAACAAAATCCTTTTGAAATACAAACAGATTTATGGAATCAAATAACAAATTGTGACTATGAATATTTTAGCAATATTCCAGTGGAAAATATCGAAATGGTAAATGTTACAAAGGAAGGAGATTATTATACAGGGGAAAAAGAAAAATCTTATATAGAACTTACATTTGATACTAGTAATATAAAAGAAGAATTATATTTTTGGATTACTACATCTTATAACTTAGAAGACTCTGCATTTAAAGTATATGTAAATGATGAGTACTATAAAGATTATTTGGGTGCAAATAAAAATGGAGTTTTCAAGATTAAAAATGTAGGAGATACAGATACCTTAAAACTGAAATTGGAATTTAATACAAATGATACTATTGAATTAAAAGAATTTATGTTAAAAGAATTAAATTTAACAAATTTTGAAAAAGCATATCAAAAAGTAGAAAAGAATCAAATACAAAATGTAGAATTTAAAAATAATAATTTGGAAGCAAATGTTAATGTTTCAGATGAAGGCCATTATGTTTTTACAACAATTCCTTATGATGAGGGATGGACTTTAGAGGTAAATGGAAAAAAATCTAATGTAGAAAATTCAAATGGATTTGTAACATTTAATTTAGATAAAGGAGAACAAAAAATCAAACTTTCTTATGTACCAAAAGGTCTAAAAGAAGGAGCAATTATTACAGTAATTTCAATTATAGTTTTTATTGTTGTAGTAAAAGTAAAAAAATATAAAGAGAAGTCGAAAAATAATGAGAGCAAAATAAAAGAGTAAAAAATATTATATCTAAAATAATATATGCTAACTAATGTTGTTAAATTTTATATTATGATTTCAGGCTTTATTTTATAAAAAAATCGAATTAAAATCTTTATAGACATAGCTTGTATAAATTTCTTATAATAAACGGAGGAATATTTATGGAAAATATCAAAATTTTTGCTTGTAGTAAATATGCAGAACCTTTTACAAAGGAAATTTGTGATTATCTTAGTCTACCAATGGGAAAAATGAATTCAATGAAGTTTGCAAATGACAATAATTTTGTGCAAATACTTGAAACTGTGAGAGAAAATGATGTATATTTAGTACAAAGTAATGTACCGCCAGTAAATGAAAGAATAATGGAACTATTAATAACAATAGATGCGGTAAAAAGAGCTTCTGCAGGTAAAATTAATGTTGTTTTGCCATATTATTTTTATTCTCGTTCAGATAAAAAAGATCAACCACGAGTACCTATAACAGCAAAATTAATAGCAGAATTATTAGAAGCAGCTGGGGCAACGAGAGTTATCACATGTGACCTACATAACCCAGCAATAGAAGCATACTTTAATAATATAAATTGTGATAGAATTTCTGCTGAAAATATATTAGAGGATTATTTTGCAAGTAAAAATTTAAAGGATATGGTTATTGTAGCAACAGACGCTGGAAGTTCCAAAAAAGCATATAAATATTCTAAATTTTTTAATTGTCCAATAGCAATGCTAGATAAAAGAAGAGATGGAAATAATGATAGAGCAATTGGGACAACCATTATAGGAGATGTAAAGGGGAAAAATGCCATTATATTTGATGACGAGATAGATACAGCGGGTTCTATGATGGAAACAGTAAGAGTTTTAAAAGAATTTGGAGCAGAAGCAATATATGCAGGGTGTACACATGGAGTACTTTCTAGTCCAGCAATAGAAAGAATTCAAAATTCACCAATAAAGGAATTAGTTATAACTAATACAATTCCGTTATTAAAAGAAAAACAAATACCACAAATTAAAGTTGTTTCTATAGCACCTTTATTTGCAGAAACAATTAAAAGATTAAATGAAAAAAGACCTTTAGGGGAAATTTTAAAAAGGAGATAGAGCATTAGTATGAAAAAAGTTTCAGTTGTAGTACCTATGTATTATGAAGAAGAAGTAGCAGAAGAATGCTATAAAAGATTGAAAAAGGTATTAGAAAATTTAAATGGATATGATTATGAAATTATATTTATAAATGATGGAAGCAAAGATAAGACCTTAAGTATATTAGTAAATATAGCTAACGAAAATAAAAAAGTTAAAGTAATTTCTTTTTCTAGAAACTTTGGGCATCAATGTGCAGTAACAGCAGGACTTAAATATGTTACTGGTGATGCAATAGTAATTATAGATGCAGATTTGCAGGATCCACCAGAACTTATACCGGAAATGCTTAAACTATGGAAAGCTGGAAATGAAGTAATCTATGGAAAAAGAAAGTCTAGAGAAGGAGAATCTAAATTTAAATTACTAACTGCTTCAATGTTCTATAAAACATTAAATGCATTATCAGATGTGGAAATACCTAAAGATACAGGGGATTTTAGGCTAGTAGATAGAAAAGTTGTAGATGTAGTAAATTCTTTACCAGAACATAATAAATTTTTAAGAGGTTTGTTTAGTTGGGTAGGCTTTAAGCAAACACCTTTTGAATATGAAAGAAAAGAAAGATTTGCAGGAAAGACTAAATATCCATTAAAGAAAATGCTTAAACTTGCAAAAGATGGAATTTTTAGTTTTTCTACAAAACCACTAAAAATTGTAGGAACAATGGGAATTATTTCTTTGGCTATATCAATAGTAATTCTAATATATGCAATTTTATCATATATATTTAATTGGAACAATTTAACTGCTGGGTGGACATCTTTAATGGTAACTATGACTTTCTTAAGTGGAATGATACTTATATCTTTATGGATGATAGGAGAGTATATAGGAAGAATTTATGATGAAACAAAGAGAAGACCACAATATATAATAGAAAGGACGTTTAACATTGGAGAAGGCAATAAAGAAGAAAAATAGAGATTCTAATATAGAATTATTAAGAATAATAGCAATGTGTTTAATTATATTTCATCATATGGCACTAAATACTGGTATAGTTGAAGGCTATACAGTAAATGGAAATATGGTTTTTGGAATAATAGGTGGCATTGGTGGAAAAATAGGAGTTGTTATATTTTTAATTATTACGGGATATTTTAGTATAAATAAAAATTTTAGTTTTAAAAAAGTGTTTATTTTATGGTTGCAAATTTTTTGTTATTCTGTGGGATTTATGCTAGTATTCAGACTTACAGGAATAGAAAAATGGAGTAAAGTTGATACACTAAAAACATTTTTTCCATTAGCATATAATCAATATTGGTTTATAACAGTATATTTATATTTGCTTTTACTAATACCATTTATAAATAAATTTTTGAATGGTTTAAGTAGAGAAAATTATAATAAACTATTAATTGTTTTAACAATTATATTTGTAGTAATTCCAACTATATTTTATTCAAATGGATTAATTGGAAGTACACAAACTCCAATGGGAATATTACTATTTATATATGTATATATTATTGGTGCATATATTAGACTATATGGAATAAAGTTTTTTGAAAACAGGAAATTAAGAAATATAATTTTAATTTGTCTGGGATATATAATAGTTTTTGCAATTGTTTTAATTGGAAAAAAATTAGAACAAAAAAATATATTTTGGTCAAATCTTTTTGCATATTATAGGGAGATGAATTCAATATTCATTTTAGTACCTTCAATTGCTTTATTTTATGTATTCAAAGAATGGAAATTAAAATATAATAGGTTCATAAATTATTTTGCTAGTATAAGTTTTGCTGTTTATTTATTCCATGAAAGCAATTTTATGAGATATAGATTATGGCATAATATATTTGGAATGGAATTCATAAACACCATACCAGGAGGAGTATTTTCAACATTGATAATTGCTACAATTAGTTTTTATTTAATAACTGCAATAATAGAATTCTTAAGAAAAAACATAATAGAGAAAAATGTATTAAAAATAAAGGCACTAAATCGTTTATTTAATAAAGTAGACAATTTCATGAGTTTAAAGTAAATAGGGGGAATTGCAATGTGTAATGTATCAGTTATTACAATTTTTAAAAGAAGACACAAAAAAGTAAAAGAATGTTTAAATAGTCTGATAAATCAGACTTTACCAAATACAGAGATAATTTGTATTTATAAAGAGGAGAATTCTGATATAGATAGATTTGTAAAAGAAACTCAAGAAAAATATAATAATATAAAAATTATATATAAAACAAAAGCTCAAGATGTAACAGCTAAAAACAAAGCATTAGAAGAAGCACAAGGGAAATATATCTTAGTTATGAATGGTGATATGTGTCTAGAAAAAACAACTTTAGAAAAACTATATAATGTACAAGAAAGAAATGATACAGATATTGCAATTTGTGGCTTCAATATAATAGATATAAATACAAATCAATTAATTCATGAAGGACTTAATAATAAATTTAAAGAAGTAGAAGAGATAAATGGAAAGAATGAAAATTTTGCATATTTAAATCTGGATGGCGGAAATAAATTAATAAAAAAAGAAATTGCAAGAAATATTAAATTTCAAAATTATGACGAATGCCAAGATGAAATATTTATATTAAGTTGTTATTCTAAGGCTAATAAGATATCTTTTATAAATGAACAGTTATATTACAAATACGAAGATAATTCAAATAAAAATTTGAAAAATCAAATTCAAATTAAAGATTTAAAAGATGGTCTTGTAGAAGTTAAAAAATCATATAAAGATGCTGGAAAATACGAAAAAATGAAAAATATGTTAACATTTATAGCTTTTACAAGAATAGGAATGAGGGCATTAATAGAACTAACTATAAATAAAAATGGAGATTTAAAAGAAAATATAAGAGATATAATGAATTATTTAGATATAAACTTTTTTGAATGGAGAAAAAATCCATTTTTAAAATTAAAAAATGTGCCTAGAAAAAAATATTGGATTGCATATACTATGTATAAATATGGTTTCCAACAACTTTTTATAAAAATATATAGTAAGCCAATAGAAAAGGGAAATAAACTTTTGATAATATAGAATTCGGGATTTGAGGACGTTCCTTTCGGTGGGATTTGAGGACGTTCCTTAAATCCCTTTTAGCTTTAGGTAAATGTTTAAAATGGTGAGATATTTTAAATATTGTTGTTAGTGTAAAATTTTAGTAGGCAAAAATATAAAATTGCCTACTAAATTTTTTAA